>Ga0210402_10000055_pt1 | contig 115414 bp, 96 predicted proteins | sample IncBWC7MmetaG_FD_161055 | JGI IMG/M metagenome (GOLD analysis project Ga0210402, IMG submission 161055) | Forest soil microbial communities from Barre Woods Harvard Forest LTER site, Petersham, Massachusetts, United States - Inc-BW-C-7-M | ecosystem: Environmental > Terrestrial > Soil >...
TCTCGGCGGCGGTGACGCCAGTTGGACTATTTGTCATTCAACCATTTCACCGAATAGCACCGTATATTCGTTCGGCGTCGGAGAGGACATCTCGTTCGACCTGGAACTCATCCGGCGCTTCGGCGTAACGGTACATGCTTTCGATCCTACGCCGCGCACGGTCGAATGGATTAAAGCGCAATCAATCCCCTCGGGGTTTGTGTTCCACCCGTTTGGAGTAGGTGCGCTCGACGGCATGTGCCGATTCTTGCCACCACGCAATCCGCGCCATGTATCGCACAAACTTGTCTCCCGAGATGCGCCCGGGGCAGCCGTTGAGCTGCCGGTTCATCGTCTCCGGACAATCCTGCGGATGCTTGGTCACGAACGCATTGACCTCTTAAAAATGGATATCGAGGGAGCGGAGTATGAAGTAATCCGCGACCTGTTGGACTCAGGGATCAGCGTGGGGCAACTGCTTGTCGAATTCCACCATCGCTGGCGTGAGTTGGGAATCGAAATGACCAGAAAAACGATTGGCGCTCTGAACGATGCTGGCTACCAGATCTTTAACGTGTCCGCCCGAGGGGACGAATACAGTTTCCTCAATCCTAGTCACAGTAGTCCAATGTCCGATTCGAGACCTGTTTCGACGTAGAGGCGCGTTAATCACAAGTGGTTCTTACCTTTCTTCGAAGACTGACGGTCGAAAGCGATGCAAGGCTCGCGCCGGCATGGTTGCGCTTGTTCCGGCCACCTTCGGGGCTTCTCATCTTTGCTTTCCACAGCCTTTTCGAGTCAGACGACGAAGCCCGCCAAGGCGTCCTTGATCCGCAACAGGCAATTACCACGGGCATGTTCCGCACTTTTGTCGAGAACTTCATGGAAAACGGCTACCAGTTGGTTTCGCCAGACCAGATCGCAGCCGGGTTGGAGTCACGCGCGCAATACGCCATGATTACGTTCGACGACGGATATGCAAATAATCTTCGCGCACTTCCCGTGCTGGAAGAATTCCGAGTGCCGGCAGTCTTCTGTATTTCTGCGAACCACGTTCTGACCGGGAAGCCGTTCTGGTGGGATGTCCTTTACCGCGAAGCGCGGCAACAAAAGTGGACCGAAGAAAAGCTGAATCGCACGCGGGCCGCATTGAAGAGCATGCGTACCTGCGACGCGGAAGGACAGATCGTCGGTGAATTCGGACAGACCGCGTTTTGCCTCGTTTCGGACCTAGACCGGCCACTTACTCCTCGGGAGCTTGCCGACTTCGCGCGTCATCCTTTCGTTCACATCGGGAGCCATACCTGGGACCACGCCATCCTCACGAACTATCCGGCACAAGAATTGCGCGAGCAGATTCAAAAGGCGCAGGAGTCTCTGGAAAAGATGACGGGGAAGGTTCCAAAGGTGCTCGCCTACCCCAACGGCAATGTTGGCACGGAGATTGTGCAGGCGGCGCAAGACACCGGCCTGAGCCTTGGGTTGACGGTCCGTCCGGGCCGGAACCCGATTCCGTCGTCGCTATCGACGGCTGCAAGTCTTCAGCTCAGGCGTCACACGCTCTGGGGAGACCGCGACATCGCGACGCAGTGCGTTGTGGCACGCTCGCCGCTCTCGCTGCAATCCGCGATGCTTTCAATCCGGTCGAAGGTCGCGGCGACAACTTAGGCATTATGTCTGCAAGCAATGGAAAGCTTCGCATTCTCCAGGTGCACAACCAGTATTCCCCGGGCTGGGGGGGCGAAGACACCGTCGTGCAGCTCGAGGCGCAGCTACTCCGCGACCGGGGCCATGTTGTGGGTGAGTTCAAGGTTTCCACGGCTGCGCTGAAAAATGGGACTGCGTTCCGCCAGATGTTGGCGGCGCCGAGTTTTCTTTGGTCCCGACAGGCGTACCAGAATCTGCGTCGCGAGATCTCGGAGTTTCAACCAGACGTCGTCCATGTACACAACACTTTTCCCAAACTCAGCCCAAGTGTCTTTTGGGCCAGTCGGCGGGCGGGCGTGCCGGTCGTTCAGACGCTGCACAATTTCCGCCATCTCTGCGCCAACGCCCTGCTGTTACGAGACGGCCGGCGATGCGAGGAATGCGTTGCGGGTCCATCCTGGTCGGCCCTGCGGCATCGTTGCTACTCCAAGAGCTTCGCGCGAACGGCCGTTGTTGCCGCCGTCAACTCCCTGCATAAGACGCTGGGCACCTACTCTCGGGCGGTCGACGCATACATCCTGCTGAACAAATTCAATCGGGAAATTTTCCTTCGGGGGAAGTTTCCAGCACACAAGTTAGTGGTCAAACCAAATTTTGTGCCGGTATCAGAACTGGGCCAAGCCACGCGAAAACCCCAGGTCGTCTTTGCGGGGGAGCTGACTCGGAACAAGGGCGTACCGGTCCTGCTGGTAGCCTGGGGGATTGCAGCCTTGGACGGATTCCAGCTGTTGTTGATCGGTGACGGCCCGGAGCGCGCGGCGATGGAAGGACAGTACGCGCGGTTGCCTGGTATCTCTTGGCGAGGGCGGCTGAGCCGAGCGGAGGTGTTGGAGCACATCGCCGCCAGCCGTGCACTCGTGTTTCCTTCGCTCGCGTACGAAAACTGCCCCATGGTCGTGCTGGAAGCCTTGTCGGTGGCAACGCCAGTGGTCGCCTCCAATCATCCCGGTCTGCAAGCGATGATTGCGCACCAGCGCGAGGGGATGCTGTTTCAAGCCGGAGATCCTCAAGCTCTCGCTGCGGCAATGCGAGAGGTCGTCCTGGCGAATCAAGACACATGGTCGCAGTTATCGAGCGCGGCACGGCACACCCAGGCGGAACGCTACAGCGATGACGTTAGTTACGGCCAGTTGATCTCGATTTACCGACGGGTAATTCAGCACAAGTCTGCTCCTGTTTCCGATATCGAAGTACAGTCCGCGACTTGAAGTGCTGTTTTCCGGTGACCGTCATTTTCAAGGCGGACAACTCTTCACTCATTTCACTGCTAGTCCACGGAGGAACCTTATGGCTCAATCGATGCGCGTTCTGGTAACGGGGGCAGGAGGATTCATTGGCCATCATCTGGTAAAACGGCTGCGGGCGGAAGGCCACTGGGTCCGCGGCGTAGACCTCAAACATCCGGAATACGAAGCGACGGATGCTAGCGACTTTGAGATTCTGGACCTACGCAAGTTCGACAACTGCCTGATCGCAACTCGCGGTGATATCCAGGCTGTCTATAACCTCGCGGCCGATATGGGTGGCATCGGCTTCATCACCGCCAATCATGCCGACATATCCCGCAACAATATTCTGATCAACGCACACATGCTGGAAGCCGCCCGTTTGCAGGGCGTTTCGAAATTCCTGTTCTCATCTTCCGCCTGCATCTATCCGCAGTCGAAGCAGTCGGCAGCGGAGGTAACCCCGCTCCGCGAGGAGGATGCATTTCCCGCCGATCCCGAGCCCGGTTACGGCTGGGAGAAGCTTTACACCGAAATGCTGTGCCGCTATTTCCGACAGGACTATGGACTCGATACCAGGATCGTGCGTTTTCACAACGTTTACGGTCCCCTCGGCACCTACGAAGGCGGACGCGAGAAGGCCCCGGCCGCAGTTTGCCGAAAGGTAGCTCTGGCGGAAGACAGGGGAACGATCGAAGTCTGGGGTGATGGAGAGCAGACCCGCTCCTTCATGTACGTGGACGATTGTGTGGAAGGATTGCTGCGTCTGATGGCGTCCGATTACCACGAACCGCTGAACCTGGGAACAGACCGCCTGATCACGATCAACCGTCTGTTTGACCTGGTCTGCGGACTGGCTGGAAAGCAACTGATCAAACAGCACGACACCAGCAAGCCTCAGGGCGTTCGCGGTCGCAACAGCGATAACAGTCAACTGCGCCTGGTGCTGGGATGGGAGCCGAGTATCTCACTCGAAGATGGACTGGCGGCAACCTACTCCTGGATCGAGCAGGAACTCGAAAAGGCGGACCGTATGCGCCGCCATAAATTTGCCGTTGCCTGAACATTGGGAAACAAGGTTGGCCACGGCACGCACCAACGGTGGGACCACACGATGCGAATTCTGATCCTCGGTATCAACTACTTTCCGGAGCGCACTTCCGTATCTCCCTTCACCACGGGACTCAGTGAACATCTGGCGGCGCAGGGACATACCATCCAGGTCGTGACCGCATTCCCTTACTACCCGGAGTGGCGCATTTGGAAGGAATACCGCGGACGGATTACACAGGAAGAGGTGCGTGGTGGAGTGCGGATCCGCCGAGTGCGTCATTTTATTCCCAGCCGCGCCAGTTCTCTCATTCAAAGGCTTCTGCATGACTTCTCGTTCACGATAGCCGCTTTGGCCGCGGGGCTGGTGTCGGGCAAGTGCGATGTCATTTACTGCTCGTGCCCGCCGCCCGCACTAGCGCTCGCTGCATATGTTCTGAGCCGAATCAAGAAGGTTCCGTATGTGATCAAGCTTACGGACCTGGCATCCGACGCTGCGCTCGCAACTGGAATCCTGGCAGAAGGTGTTTTGGTGCGGTGCGCCCGAGCCATGGAAAAGTTCGTGTACCAGCGGGCGGAGGCCGTCGTTTGCCTTTGCCAGGGATTTCGCGAAAGGCTCACCCAGAGCGGAATTTCTGCAGAGCGATTGCGTCTGATACCCGATTGGGGTGACACCACGGCCATCCGCCCCGTTCCGAGCGACGGACGTTTCCGTAACGCAAACAGAATTGCCCGCGAGAAGTTTGTCGTTCTACACACGGGCAATATGGGGAAGAAACAGGACCTGCTCAACGTTGTCCGAGCTGCGGCAATGAGCACGGGCGATCCGAGTCTCTTGTGGGTCATCGTCGGCGAGGGCGAAGAGCGAGCTCTGCTGGAGCATGAAATCGCGACCCGAAGGCTTAGGAACCTGCTGCTTTTGCCATTGCAACCGGTGGAAGAACTGGGCCAGATCTATGCAGCTGCCGACGTGCTGCTCTTGAACCAAAAAACCGCCGTCAAAGATGCCGTTATTCCATCAAAACTTTTGACGTACATGGCGTCCGGTCAACCCGTTCTGTGTGCCGCCTGCCCCGAAAGCGTTGCCTCCCACCTGATCCGCGAAGCCATGTGTGGGGTCGTCGTCAAGCCTGAAGATCCTGCCGCCCTGATAGAAGGGGCAATTGCTTTGCGTACGGATGACTCTCTTCGCCTGAAAATGGGAGCGAACGGCCGTACGTACGCCGAGCGACATTACAACAAAGCACGCGTGTTGGATCTGTACGACCAATTCTTCGAGTCCCTGACGGAGCCTCCTTCGGCTGTCGCCGTCGCCGCGGACTAGACATCCTCTCCTGACGCTCAGCTGAGAGGAACAACTCACGTTCCCAATCGACCCCGCACATCCAGCACTCGATGAAAGGAAGGTTTCGAGTCCGTGTTCCTGTCATTGCGCTACTACCGCCTGATCCTGACGTTCCTTACTTATCTTCTACCCTGGATCGCTTTTGAATCCGCCTACCAGGCCTGGTATTTTCTGGTGAGGTATGTAGACCGGCCAGCCGTGTATCCAGGCAGCGGGCACATCGGACTCATCCTGCTCTGCTCGTTCGTTTGGGCCTTCATGTCAGAGCGATACCATGTCACCAGCGTCGACGAGTTGTTCCGGGAGCGCACGGGTGCCAAGGCAGCTCTGTCTGCCTTGGTTGCGACCAGCACCGTCTTTCTGGCCATTCTGTTCTTCAGCCGCGACGATGTCTTTCCACGAGGCTTGTTCGTGTGTGGGATCGTAGCCCTATTCGTACTGACACTCGTCATGCGCGCCGTTCTGCGGGCTGTCTTCAAAAGGCGCAGGACGTGGGGAAAGCCCACTTCCATCTTGATCATTGGCGCCGACAGCTGGGCGCAGCAGGCTGCGGAACGTTTGCAAAGGCTTTCGTTTGCCCCATGCCAGATCGCTGGCTACGTACTTTTTCCTGGCCAGGAACCTGATCCGAGCGCGACTCCACTCTACGATCTCGACCAGATTGAAACGCTGAACGAAAGCCATGGGTTTCAGGAAGCCGTCATCGCGATTCACCCTATGCAATTCGGCCGCATCCCGGCGGTCGTGGAGGCCCTGGAGAGACTCTGCCTGCCGGCTCGAGCCATTGTGGACCTGGGAGAGGGAGTTGTGGTGAGGGAGAAGCTGTTTCAATTGGGCAGCATTCAGATGCTCGATTTGACATCGACTCCAGCCGATATGCTGAATTATGCCGTCCTGAAGCGGGTGTTCGACGTGGCCTTCTCACTGCTGGTTCTTACTCTCGCAGCCCCCTTCTTTGGCCTGGTTGCTCTATTGATCCGGCTGACTTCGCCGGGCCCCATCTTTTTCTCGCAGGAGCGTATTGGCCTGAATGGGCAGACGTTTCGCATGTACAAGTTCCGGACAATGCATGTCTCCGCCAAAAATGCGAGCGATACAGTATGGACCAGCGCGAACGATCCGCGTAGGACCGGTCTGGGAGCATTCTTGCGCCGTACCTCCGTCGACGAACTGCCGCAGTTCATCAACGTCCTGAAAGGCGATATGAGCGTAGTGGGACCGCGACCCGAGCGGCCGTATTTTGTAGACAAGTTCCTGGGGCAGGTTCGCCGCTACAACCACCGGCACTCCCTCAAGGTCGGAATCACAGGGTGGGCTCAGGTGCACGGCTGGCGCGGCGACACCTCCATCGAAAAGCGCGTGGAGCATGATTTGTACTACCTGCAGAACTGGACATTCGGATTTGATCTGAGGATCGTCGCTATGACCATCCTTTCTGCTCTGTTGCACAAGAACGCATACTAGACATCGTAAGCACTCTCGTATCGACGACGATTGGCCCTCCCCCGCTCCCTACCCAGGGTGAATTAAGGCTGGAATCGAAGCGGCCTAGCACTCGTTCCGATGGTTCGCACCTATCTCGTTCCTCTACTGCCGCCCGCCTGAATTCTCTCTCCACTCTTTCCTCGCCAGCAAATCTCTTGCGCCTATGTACGTCTCTGCGAGAGAGGCCCGCCGCCAACGACGGAGATTGGTAATGGGGAAACAGTGGGCAATGGGCTCCTCTAATGTCAGGGCTCGCTGAGCACGGTCAAGAACAGAGTGAAGCACCGTCAACAAGCCGCCCTAACTGCTGCTCAAGGCGTTCCCGCAACACCATGAATCCTCTGAAATCGCTGCCCGCAGCGCATATTTCACATCGGCTTGCCGTCTCGGACCGACTGGAAGATTAAATCCTCCGGCCCTTCCAGCTTGACGACCCGGTATCTACGAGGACCGCGTCCCTGGTGCCATAGATGAGGTACGTGAACGAAGTTCTCGGAGGCCTTTCTCGAATTACCTTCCAAATGGGTGTCTCGGCTCTGCCTCACGAGAAGATGTTAAGGTCGATCGAGCTCCTGGGAACCCGCGTTGCTCCGATCGTCCGGAAAGAGCTCACAACTGTCTTGTCGCATGGCGTATGTTAGGCCGATGACAAGCCTCTCCGGGACTCCTGACCAACCCTCTGCTGGCGACCCGCTTCCTCCCAAGTGTTCTGTCATCGAAGTACATGTAGGCGAATTGAAGCAGTTATTCAATGCCATCGACCCTTCTCCGTTTCGCGAAAAAGACCTGGACCCTAAAGCTGAGGAGTTCATCGTGGGTTGGGCGAAGGACCTGCCCCGTAAGGCATCTCTGGCTTTGGTCGTTGATCTCGACCGCGAGGCTGGGTTACCGGATGAGTCTGCTGTTCTTCGCGACGCGATTCACACGTTCTTCAGTCAACGCGCTCAGGCATATCGACGGCGTCTGCGCGAATTGCTCAGAGTGGGCCGGACCAGCCTTGTAACTGGTCTCGTTGCTCTGGCATCGGCGATTGCCCTAGGCGATTTTTTGGCTGGTTTAATGAAGGGCAGCCGTATTGGGGAGATCGTGCGTGAAAGCTTTACGATCGGCGGTTGGTTTCCATGTGGCGCCCTCTTGAGATCTTTTTGTACGACTGGTGGCCGATTCGCGCTGAAGCTCGCCTTTCTGACCGGCTTGCGGCCATGCCGGTACGCATCAGGTACCTGAACGCCAAGGAACCCGATGCATGGAGAGGAGATTGGCCGGCGGTGTCGCCACGAGGTGAGCGGGCGACCGGCGAAGCCCAATCGCGGAATCTCAGCCGGTCGGCGTCTTGATTGGCAACTGCACGTGCACGCACCTCCTACTTCTGCTGTGCTGCTGCGGCGTGGTGCTTGGCCTCCGCAACGATCTCCTGAAATCTCGGGTCGCCGTAAAGCGGCTTGAGATAGGGATCTTTGTCCATGCCTAGACAGTCTCCGGGCGAAAGTCCGTGTTCGACCGCCTCGCGAAGGAGGAGCAGCGCCTCGGACGTTTTATGTGAATGCACTTCCACGAGCGCAAGATTGTATGTGGAGGCAGCTGTGTCCATATGCTCCGGACCGAGGACGCGGCGTTGAATCGCGAGCACTTCCCGTTGCATCTTCTCCGCCTGGACCGAGCGGCCCTCATACAGCAGACTCATGGCAAGAAAACCTTGGGTTCTCAATGTAGTGGAGTGTTCTGGACCAAAGACGCGACTCTGAGTGGCCAGAGCCTCTTGCAAGAGCTTCTCCGATTCGGCAAAGCTGCCGTGGCCGTCATATAGCAGCATATAACCAAGCGAGGTCATAGACCTCAACGTATCGGTATGTCCACTGCCGAGGACACGCCGTTGGATCTCGAGCGCCTGTCGCTCCACTTTTTCGGCCTCAGGGTAGCGACCTTCCTGCAGTAGGATCTCTCCAAGAAAGCTCATCGACATCAAAGTACTCGGGTGTTCAGGGCCGAGCACGCGGCGCTGAATATCCAGAGTGTCCCTCGCCAATTGTTCGGCCTCGGGAAAACGGCCTTGAGGACGCAGGATGTTGGTCAGGGCGCTCATCGACCTCAAAGTGTCGGGATGTTCGGGTCCCAACACTCGACGCTGCATGTCGAGAGTCTCCCTCAACAGTTTCTCGGCCTCAGGATAGCGTCCTTCCCAGCGGAAGATGTTGGCCAGGTCGTACATCGACCTGACTGTATCCGGATGCTCCGGACCGAGAACGCGGCGTTTAGAGTCCAGAGTCGCACTCTGTAGGTTTTCGGCCTCGGGGTAGCGCCCTTCTAAGAGCAGGATGTTGGCCAGATCACCCATGGACGTCAACGTATCCGGATGCTGGGCGCCAAGGAGGCGACGCTGGGTCTCAAGGGCCTGTCGCGCCAATTTTTCGGCCTCGGGATAGCGGGCTTCCTTAAAGAGAATTTCAGCTACGCTACTCATCGATTTCAACGTATTGGGATCTTCGGGTCCGAGGACCTGGCGCCGCACGTCCAATCCCTGTCTCAAGACCGCTTCGGCCCGCGCATACAACCCCAGGTTTCCGTAAACCTGTCCCATCACAGCCATCATCTTGGCTCCCAGTTCTGGATCCCTCGCCATCCCACTGCTCATGTTTGCCGAAGCCTTATCGAGAACTTCGCGGGCGGTAATGGTGTTGCCCCGGGCTTCGCTCGGATCTGACACCTTGAACATGTTGGTCATGAACTCGGTAATGCGGTCGGCCCGATCACGTTCCCGCGTGATCCGGCGCAGTTCTGCCGCCTGCATGATGGCAAAAGCCACCAATAGCACCGCGGCGACTGCGACCACCGCAACTCCCGCCGCGTGTCGCCTCACATACTTCCGCGCGCGATAGACGGTGCCTGCAGCGCGGGCGGTGACGGGCCGGTCGCCTAAATAGTTCTCGATATCAATCGCAAGCGCAAAGGGAGTCCCGTACCGCCGCTCCCGATCCTTCTCCAACGCCTTCAGCGTGATCCAATCCAAATCTCCTTTCAGCAAGGTCGCCAGTTGTCTGGCCTCCATGCCGCGGGCCTCTGCTCTGGCGGTTGAAGTGTCGCGATTCGCGCCGACCTTGGTGCTGGGACGTGGTGGATCGGTCTCCCGTAACTGCCGTAAGACTTCTTCCAGGCGCTGCTTCTTCCATTGCGTCGTGTCAAATGGAAGAAACCCAGTTAGTAGTTCATAAAGAACGACTCCTAACGAGTACACGTCCGTGCGTGTATCGACATCGTGCAGCTCTGGATCCACTTGCTCCGGGCTCATGTATCCCGGTGTACCCAGAAACGCGCCGACTTGCGTGAACAGAGTTTGTCCCGGTATGGTGGTCGCTGTTGCCTTTGCCAAACCAAAGTCGATGATGCGCGGCACCGGTTTGCCGTCGACCTCGGCCACCAGAATGTTCGAAGGCTTCAGATCGCGATGGATGATCGCCTTCTGGTGCGCGTGCTGGACTCCTTTGCAGACCTGGAGAAACAGTCGCAAGCGCTCTCGAATGCCGAGCTTCTTCCGGTCGCAGTAATCGGTGATGGGAAGACCGTCCACGTACTCCATCACCAGGTAGGGCTGACCCGCGGGGGTTGTACCGGCGTCAAAGACTTTGGCGATCGCGGGATGATCCATCATCGCCAGCGATTGCCGCTCGGATTGAAAGCGCTGCACGACAGCAGCGTCGTACATCCCCGCTTTGATCAGTTTCAGCGCTACGCGGCGGTGCACCGGTTCAGTCTGTTCGGCTAGCCAGACTTGGCCCATCCCACCTACTCCCAGTTGTCGCACCAGCCGATACGGGCCGATGGTTTGCGATTCACCAACAGCGTCGGCCACTGCCGTACCCCAGGGATTCTCCGAGAGAGCGCCCGCCTCGGCATGCGCGTCGAGCAGCGATTCGACTTCCGCCCGCAGTGCAGAATCATCGACGCAAGCCGAATCGAGATAGGCCGGGCGATCGGAGGAGTCACGTTCCAATGCCTCTCCGAGAATCTTCGCAATTGTCTTCCACCGCTCTGGCGTCGCCACAGTTCCTTTCGTCGATGTCTCGGCCCGATTCTTGCGAACTATTTGGTTTTCTGGTCACCTGCGGAAGCGTGCTCCTGTGCCTTGCTGACGAGCGCTTCAAAACGCGGATCGCCTCGCAGAGACTTCCAATCGGCGCTCTTATTGAGTTCGGCAAGTTCGTCCGTAGTTAGTCCGCGGTCAATCGCGTCATTCAAGAATGGAATGGCCTTCTCGGGTTTCCCCTCCAGCGCGAGCACGCGCGCAAGGCTATATACGGTATCAATCGTATCCGGATGATTCGGCCCGAGAATGCGTCTCTCGAGATCAACCGTTTTCTGAAAGATCTCGGCCGACTCGGCATACCGATGTTCGTGGTATAGAGTGTCCGCGATGTTATATAGAGCCGTAGCAGTGTCCGGATTGTTCAAGCCCAGCACACGTCGGCGCCCTTCAAATACTTCACGTTGCAATTTCTCCGCGTCGGGATAACGGTTTTCGTCCTCGAAGAGCGTGGCCAGATTGCCCATGGAGACGAGAGTGAGGGGGTGGTCCGGTCCCAGGACCTTGCGTTTACCTTCGATGGCGTTCCGATACTGCTTCTCGGCTTCCGCGTAGTGGCCTCCATGCTCCAAAGTGATGCCAAGGTTATCTTTTGTCGAAAGTGTCTTCGGATGCTCAGGTCCCAGAACGCGAAGCTCTACTTCGAGTTCCTGTCGCAGTAGTTGCTCCGATTCAGCATTCTTGCCCTCCCACATCAGAACAATTCCCAAGTTCCCCATCGACTGCAATGTCTTTACATGCTCAGGTCCTAGGACTCGTTTTCGAGCCTCCAGGTTCTGACGATGCAGGTTCTCGGCCTCGCCCAATCGTCCTTCGTCAGTCAAAATGACGGCCATACGGGACACGGACTCCAGCGTATCCGGATCATCCGGACCCAAAGAATGTTGCTGGCGTTCAAGTGCGTCTCGCTCCGCCTTTTCCGCGTCTGCGAAGAGGCCTTCCTCCACTAACGTCTTCGCCAAATCCGACTCTGTGTTGAGCGTATCCCTATTGTTTGTGCCGAGGACCCGACTTTGAACACCCAACAACTCTCGGCCTAATTTTTCTGCCTCAGCATAGCGGCCCTCCTGGTAGATGGAGCGCGTCAGTTGGGCCTCGGATGCCAGTGTGTCCGGGCTCTCCTGCCCCAGCACTCGAAGGCGAGTGTCCATCGCTTGCTTGGACAGCTTTTCCGCACGCGAAAACAGACCCAGACTCTGATACACGTTCCCCATCACATGCATCATTTGCGCCTTGAGTTCGGGGTCTTTAGCGAGACCGGTTTCAATTTCCTTCGACGATTTGTCGAGAATCTCGCGTGCCGTGATGCTGTTGCCGCGGGCTTCGCTCGGGTCCGACACCTTGAACATGTCAGTCATGAATCCCGCGATGCGGTCGGCGCGATCCCGTTCCCGCATACTGCGCCGTAACTCCACAGTCTGCATTACCGCAAACGCGACCAGTAGGACTGCCGCCCCCGCTACCACCGAAACTCCCACAGCATGCCGGCGCACATACTTCCGAAGACGATAGGCGGCGCTCGCCGGTCGCGCTTCCACCGGTCTGTTTTCCAGATAATGCTCGACGTCGATAGCGAGAGCGGACGGCGTGCCGTACCGCCGCTCCCGGTCCTTCTCCAGCGCCTTCAGGGTGATCCAATCCAGATCGCCTTTCAGCAACGTCACCAGTTGTCCGGGCTCGGTGCCCCGCGCTTCCGCCCGCGCAGTTGAAGTCGCCCGATTAGTACTCACCTTCGTGCTAGGTCGTTGCGGATCATCTTCCCGCAACTGCCGCAACACTTCCTCCAGCCGCTGGTTCTTCCATTGCGTCGTGTCGAAAGGCAGAAAGCCGGTCAGCAACTCATAGAGAACAACTCCCAACGAGTACACGTCGGTGCGCGTGTCGACATCGTGCAGTTCAGGATCGGCCTGCTCCGGGCTCATATACCCCGGCGTGCCCAGGAACGCTCCCACTTGCGTGAACAGAGTCTGTCCGGGTAGCGCGGTGGCCGTCGCTTTCGCTAGGCCAAAGTCGATGATCCGCGGCACCGGCATGCCATCCACCTCTGCTACCAGAATGTTCGAAGGTTTCAAATCGCGATGAATGATCGCTTTCTGATGCGCATGCTGAACTCCCTTGCAGACCTGGAGAAACAACCGCAGGCGCTCGTGAATCCCGAGTTTCTTGCGATCGCAGTAGTCGGTGATGGGTAGACCGTCTACGTACTCCATCACCAGGTAAGGCTGGCCGGCATCCGTAGCGCCAGCGTCGAAAACTTTCGCGATCGCTGGATGATCCATGATCGCCAGCGATTGCCGCTCGGCCTGGAAGCGCTGAAGGACGGAGGCGTCGTACATTCCTGCCTTGATCAGTTTCAGCGCGACTCTTCGTCGTACGGGTTCCGTCTGTTCCGCGAGCCAAACCTGTCCCATCCCGCCCACACCGAGTCGTCGCAGCAGACGGTAGGGGCCGAAGACTCTGGACTCACCTGCCGGGTCGGTCACGGTTGTCGCCCAAGGATTCTCCGAGAGCGAGGCGGCGTCGGCGTGGGCGGCAATCAGCGATTCGACTTCGGCCCGCAACTCTGCATCTTGAGAGCAGGCTTGGTCCAGGAACACAGTTCGTTCCTGGGGCTCGCGTTCCAGGGCGGCGCCAACAATGTCCTTAACCCTCTGCCACTGCTGCTGTTTTTCCACGGCTGCCTTTTTTCATCTGCCGAGTCAACCACGCCTTAGCGACATTCCAATCTCGCTTGACCGTCGACGCGGAAATGCCCAGCACTTCGGCAATCTCTTCGGTCGCCAACCCGCCAAAAAATCTCATCTCGACGATGCGGCCCTGTTGTTCGTCCAGTCGGGCAAGATCGTTCAGGGCGTCGTCCAATGCAACTACGTCCGCGCTTCGCACCTGCGGCAGCACGACCGAAGTGTCGAGTTCGACGGTGCGCTCCGCGCCGCGTTTGGCCGCACCGTGGCTGCGGGCATAGTCCACCAGGATCTGCCGCATCAAGCGCGAGGCCACGGCTAAAAAATGCGCTCGATTCTCAGTATCAAATGGCCTTTGGTTGACAAGTCGTAGATAGGCCTCGTGGACCAAGGCCGCGCTCTGCAGAGTGTGCCCCGGACGCTCCCGCTGCAGGTGGTGCCGCGCTATGTCGCGCAGCTGCTGGTAGACCAGAGGAACCAACTCCTCGAGCGCCCCTCGGTCTCCCGCTTTCCAGCGCACCAGAAGCTCGGTTACCGGTTGGGAAGGTGGTTGAGACACAGGCAGTTACGGCTCACACGACGTTTCCGTAAAGATAGCCTCACACTCTTGTTCAGTCAATACTACTCGGAAGCGCCCACAAGTGGCCTCCGCTGGCTTTTTCACAGCTCGGAAAGATTTCTTGACCCGATTCTCCTACCACTTTCCGCAGTTGTAAGTAAGGGGCAGACCCAAGCGGTTGTGAGATGCGGGTCCGGAACGACATTTCGAGAACAGTGAAGCATTAAAGGTCATACACGTCCAGCGGAGATCCCTCTGGCCGCTGACAGCCCCGACGACGATTCCGTAGGCAGAAGCAATAAGTCGAGCGGAAGCAAGTGGAGGAGCTATGAAAATACTTCAAAGGCCTGTTCAGAACGTAGTCGTGGTGGTGACGTTACTTCTCCTTTCTATTGGAGCCTTTGCCCAGAAAGACCCGGGCGTGCGCGGCGGACTTCAAAACACCGGAGGCGGTCTCCAACAGCGGGGAATCCCAATTCCGCATCCACCGTTAATCAGCCCGCACCCGACCACGGGTGCCACGGTCAATGACAACGAGCGCGCATCGTTCCAGGAAGGGATCCTCCGAGCGGGACAGCTGGAGTCAACCTGCGACGACTGTGCCGAATTCACGGACGGATCCCCGGTCAACGGCGTGGGAGAACTCGATCCGATGTTCCCCCAATTCCATACCAATTCAAACGGCTTGGGCGCACGGCACAATGCCGACCAGTGCCTGGTTTGCCACGCGCAGCCGGTTCTGGGCGGGTCAGGCGGTTTCATTGTGCCGAATCCCGGAGATCCGAAGCCGCAGCAGGCGGAGAATCCACAATTCCGGCTTGTTCCTCATCGCTTTGGAAAACAGAACGTCGTTCCTTCCTTCGAGAAGCAGTTTGGCCCAGCTCGGGAAGTGCGATTCAAGTTCAATGCGGACGGCACGCGAGACGGAGGTGTGCATCAACTTTGGACGATACGCGGGATTTCAGGCGATCCAACAATTCCCAACTGCGCTCTTACACAGCCTGATTTCGAAGCGCAGAACAAGGCCGGCAACCTTGCTTTCCGAATTCCTTTGCAAATGCTGGGACTCGGCCTGATTGAATCGATCCAGGATCGTGAAATTCTGGGCCAGCATGACGCCACTGCCGCGCTACGTGCCCCTCTTGGCATCTCCGGCCATCCCAACCGCAGCGGAAACGATGGCACCATTACACGTTTCGGGTGGAAGGCGCAAAACAAATCAATCACGATTTTCGCTGGTGAAGCTTACAACGTCGAAGTCGGAATCACGAATGAGGTCTTCCCCACTCCCACGGAAGAGGACCCTGCATGCCAGGGACCAGACAAGCCCGCACCGAACGACGTTACGCGTACTGACTCAAACGATGCTCGGAACCAGTGGTTTGATAACCCGCTCCATCTCTTGCCTGACTGGATGCAGTTTCAAGTGATGATGAGGTTCACGGACGGCCCCGCGCCTGATCCAAGCCCCAGTGAGAGCGCCAAAAAGGGCAAGGCTATTTTTTCGAATATCGGATGTGCCTTGTGCCATACCTCTCAAATGCAGACCGCGCCCGTCATGAACAGCCCGGTTCTGCAAGATCGCCCGGTCAATCTGTACTCGGACCTGCTCGTTCATCACATGGGCTCGAAGTTGGCGGACGAAGTCATTCAGGGTAAGGCGGGCCCAGACGAATTCCGGACCACACCACTCTGGGGAGTTGGTCAGCGGATCTTCTTCCTCCACGACGGAAGAACGACGGATCTGCTTCGGGCGATTAAAGATCATTCCTCGCCGGTATCCCCGAATTATCCCGCTTCCGAGGCCAACGGAGTAATCCATAAGTTCAATCAGATATCGCCCGCGGACAAGCAGGCGATTCTTGACTTCCTCCGTTCCCTGTAGTGGCTGCGAACTTACGGCCGCCTCTTGCTTCTGAGGAGGCGGATTGATTTCGGAGAGCATATGGCTACGATTCCCATCTCGAAGTGCAGTGAAACGGCTCTCAATCCGCGATTCACAAGACTTCTGGGCTGGGCCACGATCCTCGCGATCGCCTGGCTGACATACGTGGAGTTGGCATCTGCACAGTTTGCCGAACAATTCCATCAAACTCTTGCGGTAACGGTCACGGAGCCCGTGACTCTCGATATTGAAATCGCGAGAGGAGATGTAGAAATCCTCTATAGCCGGGACCAGCAGGTGTCGGTCGCAGGGCTTGCGCAAGCTTCTGGCGGCGGCTTGGATAACAATTTTTTCAAGGCATTTCTAACCATCGAGCAGAGCGGAAACCACTTCAAGATCCGGCATGTTTCCAATAGCGCCTATCCGGAACAGGGCCTCAGCGTTGTCTACCGAATCGACGTGCCCTATCGCACTGAGGTCACTTCGAACGTCAACAATGGCAGACAGACGCTGAGCGGGATCATGGGACCCGTGAAATTAGTAACGCACAAGGGAGATATCAAGGCTTCATACATATCGAAGGGCTTGCAAGCCGAGGTTGACTCCGGAAATTTGGATCTCGACGTAATCGGCGAGCACGTCGAAGCCAAGACTGTTACGGGCAACATCTCCTGCAGGCGCCTGGCCCAAGGCATCAGCGCTGAGACTGAAGATGGCGACATTACTCTCATGGTCGTTGGCCCCTCCACGGCAACTGTGAAAAGCGGGACTGGAAGAATCGATGCCGGCGGCGTCAGAGGCCCGTTCATCGCTTCGACGTATGCTGGCGACCTGCACGTAAAAGCCGTACCGCACGACGATTGGCAGCTGAACTCTACTTCGGGAAATATTCGCCTGGAACTTCCACCAGCAGCCAAATTTGAACTCGACGCCTCGACTGCCTCCGGTGAGTTTCAGGTCAATCGTGACGACGTTGCAACGCCACACTCTGACGTCCGTCACCTTCATCAGCAGGTCAACGGGGGTGGCAAGCACATTCAGGCGCACACCGAGAACGGCAGGATCGTGATCGGATGATGACCAAAATTGTTCGCAATAACTAGTGAGGTGATTTATGGCAACCAATCAAGCATTCGCGTCCACGGAGGCGCCCAACGTTTCTTTCGGCCTGATCCGAGTGCTCTCACTGCCTTGGCTGGATCGCACGATCGCAGCGATTGCATGCGTGCCGCTTGCGTACCTGGCCTACTACCGCTACGAGCACTGGCATCACGGATTTCCATTGATCGCGGCGGCGCTCAACGTTCTGATTCTGGTCGTGACGATGGTTATTCGTCGACCACCAAAACGAGTCACTCCAAATCCCTGGTATTGGCTGCTCGCATTTGTCGCTACTTACTGGCAGATTCTGGTTCTTAGTTTCTTGCAGCCGGGACGCCCGCTGGTCGCGAATTCGGTTACCGATTCGATTGCAGTGCTGGGACTGCTCATCTTCGTGTGGGCGCGACTAAGTCTGGGCCGCAACATCGGCTTCGTACCTGCGCAACGTGAGCTTGTGCATCGCGGCGCCTATGCTTTTATGCGCCATCCGGTATACACCGGAGGCCTTCTTACGAATATTGCATTCATGCTGCGCGCTTTCAGTCCGCTCAACGCTGCGCTGATCAGCCTGGGCATTTTTTGGTTCATCCCGGTAAAAAGCCTGGTCGAGGAGGACTTCCTGCGCGCCGACCCGCAGTACGCCGCGTACATGAAGACTGTACGTGCTCGCTGGATTCCGTTCGTGATCTGAAAGGAAAACCACCGTGGACTAAATCTGGAGAAATCGAACGCTGAGAAACAGCTCACAGCGTGCAGTTCGTGGGGCGAGATCGGACAGATTCTCATTTTCACCAAACAAGGAGAAACGATATGAAAAACACACTCTTGCTGGCCGCGACATTGCTTCTAGCGATCGGCGTATCTTCGGGGCAGACGACAACACAAAAATGGACCACTGGTTGGGACAATTTCAGCGAACCGCTGGACCTGGCCCACAGCAACATCAAGTGGTCGCTAGGCGCGGGACGCAAGTTAACGGTCACCTTTACGTTGGTCGGGGCAACACCCAACAAGCTCTACCAGGTTGGCGTTCACATCTTCTGCGCTACTGCTCCGGGAACCTTCGGCCAGTTTCCAACGAACCCAGCCACTGGCAGTTGCGGTCAGCTTACCCGGCAAGGTGTGACGGCATCGGTGGCATCGGTGGAAATGGGCGTTGTCACCACGGACATTCACGGCAAGGGCTCCTTCAAGGTCACGGTTGGCCCCATCGCCTCGGGCACCTATGAGGTCGAATTCAGCACGCGCAATGGCGCGGGTTGCAATCTGATCGGGGGTGGAGGTAATGGCGGTGCGATCTGCGAGGCGGATTTCCAGTCCCCCGGTCCATTCGGAACGGCAACCGCGATCGTCGTCCCCTGAAGCCGCTCCCTGATTCCGTCCGTGATTTGAAGGGAAGTCACTGGTGAACCGCAACTAGGAACTGGTCCCAACGGACCAGCTTCACACTTGAAATTGTCGACGAAAAGAGGATTCGAACATGAAAGTCCGCTTTGCTGTTTCTCTAACTCTGATGTTGTTACTTGTGCAAGCGTACCCAGCCATGGCTGCATGGGGTTCGTTTGTTTCATTGGGATCGACCACAGTGAACTCCGATGTGTCCTGCGCTGCGACCTCCGGCGGACAAGCAGTGTGCGCCGCCAGTGCCTTCAGCAATGCTTTGCTTGTGAACCAGTTCAATGGCTCGACATGGTCAGGCTGGATCAAGCTGGCGGGAGCAATCAGCTCTGCGCCGAGTTGTGCGAATGACGGCGATGGCCACGTCATCTGTGCGGCGCGGGCGTCTAACGGCGGCATGGTCGCTACCACGTTCAACGGCACGGCATGGAGCGCAGAGGTCAAGGTGAAGGGGACGCTGGCGTCAGCGCTAAGTTGTGCTTCGCTCGGAGGCGGTCGCGTGCTGTGTGCGGCGCGCAGCGCAAACGGTGGACTCACTTCCAGTGTGTACAACGGCAGCACCTGGAGCGCCTTTGACAACCAGGCCGCGACCACAACTTCAGCTCCGGGATGCGGAAGCGACGACGCTGGTCGTGTGGTGTGCATGATGCAGGACACCTCCAGTAACGAGATCGCTAACCGCTACAACGGGACGGGGTGGGATGGATTTGTTAACACCGGCGGCAGAGGAACCGGAGAGCCGACTTGCACAAACTTCGGAGTGAGCGGTGAGGCGGTGTGTTTTGCACGCGGAAGTGACACGGCATTGTATGGAAATCGCTTTCCTGGCGGAACGTGGGCGGCGGCGTCTTGGACAGGATGGGGAACTCTAGGTGGGTTGGTGGGAGCCAAAGCAGGCTGCGCCGACCTGGCTGCAAGCCAGCTCGTGTGTGGAGTTTTTGGCGTGATCGACAGCGCACTGTGGGTTGATGAGTTTAACGGCTCCGGATGGCTTGGCTTTACTCGACTGGGACAGACCACAGTCGGAAATCCGAGTTGTACGACACTCGGCGGCGGGAAGGTGTTGTGCGCCGTAGTCGGAGTGAATAACAAGGTTTCCAGCATCGTGGGGCCGTAGTCCCCTGGGCGCGCGGGCAGAGCCGCAGGAGACTCTCATGCAGCTGCAAACTCAATTCGAAGTGAGCACAACCAGCGAAGTTGACGGCACTATCGTGGCCAGCAGTGAGATCTCGATCGAAAACCGGACGATTCGCAAACTGCAAATCAGGCTTCTTCCCTTTCTCTTCATTCTCTATGTAGTCGCATTCGTGGACCGCATCAACATCGGGTTCGCGGCGCTAACCATGAACAAGGAGCTGGCGATCACCAGTCAGCAGTTCGGATTCGCAGCCGGGGTCTTCTTCTTTGGCTATTCCCTGTTTGAAGTCCCCAGCAATCTGCTGCTGCATAAGATTGGAGCTCGCATTTGGATCGCGCGGATCTTGATTACGTGGGGAATCCTGGCTGCTTTAACAGGCTTTGTGCACAGCGTCCACCGGCTCTATGTCTTGCGTTTCTTGCTGGGGCTGGCTGAAGCCGGCTATTTCCCCGGTATCGTTCTATATCTCAGCTACTGGTTTCGACAACGAGAACAGGCGCGAGCGCTCGCCCTGTTCATGACAGCGTTGCCGGTGACCAGCGTCCTCGGCGCCCCAATGTCCGGCTTCATCCTGGACCATGTCCACTGGCTGAGCCTCAGTAGCTGGCGCTGGCTCTTGATACTGGAAGGATTGCCGGCTGTGGTTTTTGGCATTCTGACCTACTTCGTGCTCCCAAATCGTCCGGCGGAAGCGAAATTCCTAACCGCGGAAGAAAAGGAATGGCTGCACGCAGACTTACTACGCGAAGAAAGGAAAAAGCTCGAGCAGCGCCACTATTCTGTCTTACAGACGTTGCTGAATCGTCGCGTGCTGTGTCTCGGCGTCATAGAATTCGGGATCTTAATCGGCTCGTACACCTTCAGTTTTTGGGGACCGCAGTTGATTAAATCACTTTCAGGTCAATACTCCAATACCACGGTCGGACTGCTGGTCATGATTCCTTACGCAGTGGGCACCGTCGTCATGATTGTTGTGTCGCGCAGCTCAGACCGCCACCTGGAGCGGCAATATCATGCTGGCTTCCCAGTCCTGCTTGGAGGAATTGCGCTGCTGCTGATCGGCCGCTTTCATTCTCCTTTTGTCCTGATTGTGCTTTTGTCGCTTGTCGCAATTGGCGCTTATGGGTGGTGCGCCCCCTTCTTTACTCTTCCTTGCGAATTCTTAACAGGACCTGCAGCAGCCGCCGGCGTCGCGCTGATTAATTCCATCGGCAACCTCGGCGGGTTTGTTGGGCCGTATGCTGTCGGCGTAATGAGTGGTTGGGCCGGAGGAATACATCGGGGCATTGCCCTTGTGGGCATTCCTCTGTTGTTCTCGGGAATTTCTCTGTTGCTACTTCCGAAGAATGCCAGCGCGAACAGCAGCATGCGGAAGAATCCAAGTGCACGGAACGGCGGCGCAGTTTAGGAGCAGCGCTGGCTAGCCGAGTAAAAGCTGGCAGAGGACATGTTTGGGGAACCTATTGCCTCATCGAACTAATCTTGAAGTGAGTTAAGAGAGGGCACAGCATTTATGGCTTCGCGCGCAAGTAGTATCGGTTCTGACTATGTGCTTGGCTATACGAATGCGGAGCACGACCGCCTGATCCGGCAGGCTGCGCGTATCGCTCCGATTACCGAGCGATTATTTCGTGAAGCAGGCATTGGTCCAGGCCAGCGCGTTCTCGATCTCGGCTCCGGCATGGGAGATGTGGCCATGCTCGCGGCCCGGCTGGTTGGCCCCTCGGGCAAGGTCGTGGGCATTGAACGCGACGCGAGCTCGATTGCACGGGCCAATGCCCGCGTGGCTGATGCTGGATTGCGCAACGTGAGCTTCATCCAAACTGATGCTAACCAGATCAGCAGCGACCAACCCTTCGATGCGGCGGTCGGACGCTTTATTCTGATGTTTCTTCCCGATCCCGTTTCTGTTTTGCGCTGTTTGTCTAAATTGGTTCGTCCTGGTGGAGTCCTGGCCTTCCAGGAGCCCTCATGGGTCCCCTTTCTGGCCTTCGGTGCGCGGCTGCCACTTTGGTCCAAGGTCCTTTCTTCGATCCATGAAACTTTCTCGCGGTCCGAAGTAAACCAAGAGATGGGACCCGCTCTTCACCACATGTTCCAGGAGGCCGGGTTTCCTCCACCGACCATGCACATGGAGACGCCTCTCGGGAGTGACGCGGACTTTACGCGGTTGATCTGCGAGGTTCTTGACAGTTTGCGACCGCTGGCCCGGCAGCACAGGGTTTCACTCGAAGGACTGGGCGACTTCAATACGCTTCCAGAGAGAATTCAATCTGAGGTTGTGGGTTCGAAAGGGGTTGTGAGTTGGGTGTCGCTCGTCGGGGCATGGTCGCGCAAAGCCGAATTGCGGCCAGAAACATCAGCAGGATGCTAAGGGCCTTCGCTAGGAAGTGTGACTAAGCAAAGAAGGTCTTCGTCGGGCGCCTGGAACTGATTGCGGAACTGGACGGTGGCAGTAGCCAACAGAACACACAAAGCCCACTGCCATCGGTGTTGTAGGTGACATCGAGAATCTAGAGCCCACCCTACGGGCGCTGGCTGCGGTTTGTCCACCTTGAGCATGGCTATGTCGACTGCTCTTCCGGTGGCTTAAGGTTTCGAAAGGCACGATACAAGAGCAGGTCGTAGCTGATCTTGGCCCCGCCGCCTAGCACCAAAGGCGCTGAAAAAGCCACGTTCTGCATTAGAAAGCCTGCAACGGACGAACCTACGGCCCAGAAAATATTGCGCGCTAGATTTGCAACGCCGCTGGCAAAGGTCCGCTCGTTCGGCAGAACCACTGCTGCCACGTAGGATTGGCGTGTGGGTACATCCATTTCCACGAGGGCTTCGCGACACAGAAACAGTACCACCGCGACTTTCAAGGAAGGTGCGAATGCAGCAGCGACTAGGAACAAGCTGGAAGGCAGGTGAGTAAAGACCATCGTGTTCACGAGCCCGATGCGGCGTGCCAACCATGCTGCCCCCAGATGAGAGGCAGCGTTCAGCAAGTGCACCGCAAAGAACAGAACGCCCAGGCTCTCTTCTGATATTCCAAAGCGGCGGAAAAACCAATAAGCCACGAGTGCATCCGTCAGAAATCCGCCGCCGAAGGCATCCAGAGAAAACAACCCCGCCAGTTTCGTGACGACCTTCTTGGTTGCTGGTGAGATGGGATGAGGAATAGCCTCCATCGCTGATTTGGTGGCCTCGACTCTTGCGGAGGCGGACGAGTACAAGATTGCTCCCACTACTCCTAGGAAGGCACATCCAAGGAAGACTGTGCGGTACGAGGCGAGCAGCGGCAAGGCTAGCCACTGCTGCAAGAGAAGGGGAAGAGCTGCAGCCAATGCCCCCAGCGAACCTGCGGCGTCAAGGACAACGTTGTACCAAGCCAAGCCCCAAGTTCTTGATGCGTCCGGTACAAGGCCTGGAATGATTGCCTGCTCAAGAGAAAATGCAGCCGAGCGGTCCGTGCCGGTTCCGTTCAGCATTCCCACGAAGGCCATCACTACGAGAACCGGAATTGCCGGTGTGAAGGCAACAGCAAGAGGACCGATAGCACCTAGGAGAGAAAGCGCCACAAGCGTCCTTCTGCGTCCTGCACGGTCTGCTTTTGCTGTAACGCCGATCGTAGCCAGAGCTGACCCCACCAAGCCGACGGCGACAACCATGCCAATGTTGAACGAGGAAAGACCGGCCCGAAACAAGTAGATGCCGAGAACTACGCCCGTAAGCCCGAAGGTGAATGAACGCAAGAATGCCGCTGTATTAATAATGAACAGGTCTTTCGATACGGGTACCTTCACGGCGCTAGACGCGCGTACTCGTAGAGTGCGTCGTAGACTGGGAATTGTCGTACTAGTCGTTCTTCATCGGAAAGGCCCAGAGCAGCAAAACCCTCAGCGATAGCCCTCAGGCCGGTCCCTTCGATTGCAATTTGTTCCTGGCCTTTGATATCGGCGGCGCGGACGATCAGCGCGAGACGTTCGAGCCCTGGTGCTTGCAAGTGATAGTCCTCAATAATTGCTTCGAAAGAACAGCGCACTCCACGGTGATTTAATTTCACTTCTGAAATCCGCGGTGCGTCGAAAGGAGTCGCATTCTCGCGCGCGGCCGTTTCGAGGAGTTGGCTCTCATCGACGAACAAAAACTGAGCTTGAGGGTCGATGAATCGACGGATCAACCACGGACAGGCGACCCGATCCACCTTAATGTGTTCACGCGTAATCCATTTCATAATTCCTTCCGAATCTCTCGACGCTGCCAGGTGGTTGCCAGTGATGCTAAGGACCACCGACGGCTTCGTACACAACTAAGCGTGCGACGGGCTTTCCGTCCTCTTCTTGCTCAGGGGCATAGACGCGGTGGGTCTTCTGGTCGACGGCGAGACTGTGTACCGCATGCTGACCGCGAAAATCTTCGAGCCTGCGGTAGTGGTTTGGATCGTCTTGATGGAATACGGACAAGGCACCGCTGTAACACGCGACCGCAGTGAGTTTCTTCAAAGTGGGCTCTGACTGACCGAGTCCGGTGGCGCCAATCCCGAAAAGGAAAGCAGCGGTGAACAACAAGACGTTCTTTCGCATCTCGCACCTCAGCACTACTTACGCTACTTCACCGCTACATGGCTCAATGCTGCTTTGATCCCGGCTGCGACCGATTCCGTGCCACCTACAGCCCAGAAGTGCATAAAGAAAAGGCGAGGCTGCTCCGTAAGCATGTGGCTGTGCAGTGCCGTGACTGCAATGTCGTGATCTTCGAGAGCGGAGATCACAGAATTGACTTCCTCTGCGGTCAACACAAAATCCCCTGTTGTTGCAACCTTGCCCGTGCCGGCTTCCTGAAAATTGATCGCCTCGGCTACCCCTTGCGGCGTGGTGAATGTCATTTCGTGATCAGTGATCGACCCTGCACGAGGAATCCCAAAGGAGAGCACACCTCCGGCAAAGCGGCCTTTCGTGCCCAACGTGTCTTCGATTGTTTTCACGAACGCCGGAGATTCTGTGGTTGGTGCGGGTGGGGCCGGCTTATCCAACGGGGTCTTCGACTCCGCCAGAGCAGCGTGAAGGGACTTTGCCAGCTCAACGGACTTTCCATGTCCCATGTAATGCAGGTAGATGACACGAGGGGTTTCATTCAGGACATGATTGTGGACGGCAGTGATGTCGAATCCTGCCGCTCGCAACTTCTTCATGACCGGCGTGAGTTCGTTCTCTAGAAGAACCAGGTCGCCCATAACCATCGCGGCATTGTCGTTCCCCGCGAAAGCCGCCCAGGAGCCGAGCGCCAGCCCTGGCTTTATCTGAACCCCCGCAACCGACACAAGGAGATCCGTGCGGGGAAATCCTAAGCGGTAGACATCGCCACTTTTTTGGCCAGAGCGGCCCATCGCCTCGTCAATTTTGGCCGCGTCCAAGCCTTGGGCTGCCACGAACACGGGGAGGGATAAGACAACCGAGAGAATTAACAGTCGTAGTTTCATAAAATGCTCCTTTCACTTCACTGTGCCGACGGTTTTCAATGGATTAGCCGAGGGATTTGTACAGCCCTTCAGCTAGTTGCATTCCTCGCTTCAGAAGTTCTTGATCGCTAAGACCCTCACGGGCCCAACCCTTCATCACCTCATCAATTCCGAAACCTTCTTTCCTGCCAAACTTCTCATCGAAGAGGTCCGCATCGTGAACCGCTTCTGCCATTGCCAGTACTTTCTTGTCGCGAATGTGAAAAACCTTGAGCAGCGTCTCAAAAGTGCAGTCCTCCCCTCGGTGCCCAAACCCACCTTCGTACATGTCGAACGGGACAGCATTGGCTGGTTTCTTGTCCTCGGGGGGGAAGGCGAATCTGGCCTTAGGGTCGACGAACTTGCGAATCAGCCAGGCGGAGGTTACTCGATCGACGCCTGGCCGTGGCCGAGTGATCCAAACCCGGCTTCGATAATCGGCGAGTGAGACATTGCCAATTTGTGGTAAGCCTGATTTTTCTTTGGGTATTTGCACGGAATTCAATGCGTGCTCGACCTGCTTACGAAGCGGACTGCCGAAGAAGTCGATGGTGACGATGTCTTGGAAACGCCGCCTGAGTCGCGTGATCCGAGATGACTGGTTGGTCGAGGCCGAATTTCGAAGAGTTTTGAGCAACTGCCGATAGTCCTCGGCGCGAGCATCAGAGAACCGCTGTTTCATCTGCGCAAAGGAGCAATTGTCAATAGACTGCACCTCAAGGACAGAAGCCTCGCCGCCTTCGGTGCGGACTGCTGTCGCAAGCCATTCAAATCGTTCACGGTTTGCCTCACTGTTCGGAAGAAAGTAACCGGAATTCCCGAGCGGTAAAGCTCCATAGCGCTGCAGCTTCCTCCAAACTGTCACTCTGAGACTAGCTCCCTTTTTCGCCAAACTAAACACCAGGAGCAGCCATGGAGGTTTGGGTTCGCTCTGTTTAGTAACGCTCATTGCAGCACGTTATATTCATAACAGATATGCAAGACAGGCTTCAACAGGAAGGCAATACACCGGTTGAGCTTGCGCGCTGTAGGTTGAGGTTCGCACGGAAAGCCATCTCTCGCGATCTCCAAAGCTTGCAGGCTGAGGCGCGCCATGGAAGCTGAAACACGGCCGCAAAGAGCTCGCAACCGACTTTTGAAGCCACGATTTCAACCCACGATGATGCAGCGAATCTTGTCTCTCATCGGATCGGCCAAGGCTTTACGTTCTTATGTGCATTTCCTTTGCAGAGTTCTCGAAAACAAACCTCGACGTCTCTGGATTCCCCCGCCAAGGGCGCGAGTCTCCCCCAACGGGAGCGGCGAGCAATCTCGGTTGTGTGGCAGCTGCGGGTTCGGCACTCAACCCTCGGCCGGAACTGGCATAGGGACAAGGAACTGGCTCCCGAGAAGATAAGAGAATAGGTATCCCAGCGGTGGATCGCGACGCAGCTGATTGGCAGAAACCCATCCATTCGTATCACTCCATTCCCAACCGCTCGTAGAAAAACCTTTGAGCCATTCCCCAAGATCTTGGACAGTCATCGGATAAGCATAGATGCGGACATTCTGGGCGAAGAGACGGGCCAGCGCCTCTAAACGCGTGCCTTCCAGGTTGCCGTAAAGGTCTTCAAACGCTCGAATCACCAGGGAAAGACCCGCCACGAAGCGCACCGGCGCCTTCGTAGAGCGGTTTACAAGAGCTGTCATGTGGTAGAGCTCGCGTTGCCGAAAAAGGAGTACGTCGCCCCCCGCGACGAGAAGAGCATTAATGCGGCGTAGCAATTCGGAAATCTCTGGGGCAGGATCGTTCGGTGCGAAAGGAGCAGCTGTCAGGCAAAAACAACCAACAACTGTAGGAGGACTTGGCCCGCCAAGCTCGTTTCGAAGCTCCTGAATAGCGGAAGCCAGCAGCCGCGAGTGAATGCCCGAATGGGCCGTATCGGTATGGCCAAAATATCCTGGCGCTAGTACGACGGCTTTCTTGTACAGAATTTCGGTAGGGGGTACATAGGAATCCTTGGAGGAGAAGAACACAGCCTCTGCGAGTCCCGCACGCACGAGCTGGACTAGAAGCGCGCGGCGATCCCAATCGTCGAATGCCGGTCCACGAAGGTCCACGTAATCGATTTCGATTCGCTCCGCGACGACATCTTGCGCCAAGCCTTCGAGAAATGATTCCTTGGTATGCATTTCATAGAACGCGGCATAGATAAGGTTAACGCCCAAAATCCCGAGGGCTTGCTGTTGCAGAAGATTGGAAGGATCGCGCATATTGACGTGCAGCAAGACATCATTGGGAGGACCTTCAGGCTGCAACTGAAATCGGAGACCGATCCAGCCGTGCGGCTCGTTGGTTCCAGCGAAGTTGCGGGCTGCAACGGTATCAACAAAGCAGAAGAAACGAGTTTGTGGCCCACGGGTTTTGCCTAGTTGCGCGAGAAGCTGGGCCCATTCGCTCGTCAGCATCGCCTCAAGTCGCTGTTTCGAAACATAGCGGGATCCGGAGCCGTAGAGATTGTCGCTGACTTCCTTGTCGTAGGCGGAAATAGCCTTGGCCACCGTGCCAGAGGCCCCACCCACCAGGAGAAACCAGCGCGCAACTTCTTGGCCTGCGCCGATTTCGGCGAAAGAACCGAAGGTGAAGGGATCGAGATTCAGGGTGAGCGCTTTGTGGTGCGTGTCGAGTTTTTCAGCGTAAGGCATATTCAACATCCGGGAAGACAAATATCTAGTAGGATAAACCGTTCAGGGTCGACTGAGAGTAGCCGCGCAATGGCGATTCTACCAAGGCAATCGGGAGCGGGTCATTGTACTCTGCCTCTCTCCTGGCACGCGGTATGTGGCGCGGGCATCTGCTGACTCATCGATGCCCGTGCCAAGTTCTCTGCAGCGCCTGATTAAAAGCGAAAGACGATACCTGCGGACGGTTGGGCAGTGTGTGTCCAGCTGTCTGTATCCAAACCGGCGAGATTAAAGCTGGGTGCTTTGTAGACCAGGCCGCGATACTCCGCTCGTATCGACCAATGCTTCGCGAGAACGTAATCGGCACCCACACCGTAGAGGAAGGTTCCCCGGGTTTGTTCGGAGGCACCCGCAAAACTGCCGCCGGCGTTACCGGTTGGACTAAATATCAGGGCACCGCCGCCAGCCAATGCATAGGGTTGAATCCGAGCAAAGCCTGGCAGTTTCACCACGGCTTCGCCAGTGATTTGATGGATGTCCGACTGGACCCGAGCTGGCGTGCTCCCGAAATAGACTTGCGTGTTGCGGTCATATCCGTAGTTCGCCTCGGCTGCGAGCCAGCGGTTGAGGTTGTACCGATAGCCAATCAAAAATCCGCCGGTGTTGCTGGCGTGGTCTGCAACCCCATTGCCTTGCGTGTCATTCGTGAAGAATCCTGTGCCCTGCACGCTAATTTCTGATCTGTTCTCCTGTGCGACTGCAGTTATGGATATCAGTGCCAGAGCACCCACAGCTGCTACTCCGAGTTTTATCGAGTACTTCAGTCCCATTCTTCTTCTCCTTTTTCATTTCTGCGACGCCTGTTTCTCGCGTCTGGGCTGCAGCATCAGCGCTGGCCAGAAGGTTCATTGCAGCCACTATCAAGACTTCAGCGTGAAGCCGCGAGTTGTCATCTGCACATCACCGCCTCGCAATTGATTCGAACCGTCGCATCTCTCTCCATGGCAAGAGCCATGCCAAACGTCGTGGCACACGTAAGTGATGGGAAACAAGGAGTTAGCGGAAAGTCGATTAGCTCGAAAATGTTGAAAGGGTCGAAACTGTCGATTGTGTCAGAAAGCTATGTTGAAGAGGTACCCGCACAATACGTGAACCATTCATTCGGGCTGAGTCATCACTACCTGCGAGGGTATGCTGTGACCGCGATTTTGCGTACCAAATTGCCGGTTGATTCGAGGGATGGCTGGCTTCGGCTGCTTCGTAGTTCACACGTTTCCTGAACCCGCGGAAGCCCTTTAAAAACTCGCTTGGCGCACTCTCTTATTCTATTGTTGGGGTGCTTAGGCGTTATGTTGCTGTATTGGAGATAGTTCACGTTTTGTTTTGGAAGAGTCTGAATGAGATTGATTGGCGGATCATGGAACCCCGCAACCATTTCGGCACTGGCGGCCATCTTTGGTTCGCTTAGCGGTGGGTTGGCATCGAGTGTGAGCACCTGGATTACACAGAGGCACCAGGATCGCCGCGATCTTCTGGCCAGGAGAATCTTTCACCGCGAGCAGTTGTATTCAGACTTTATCAGCGAGAGTACACGAGCCATAGCTGACGCTATCCAGCACAACTTCCAGGATCCGAATAAGCTCACTCCGACGTATGCACTTCTGAGCCGCATACGTCTGAGTTCCTCAGGTGCGGTGTTAGCGAGCGCTGAACAGGTGATTCAGTACATCATTAGCACGTATTCGGAGCCAAACCTAGCTCTAGAAGAAATTCAGTCCCGAGCCACCAAGCGCCAAGACCCTTTGCGCGAGTTCAGCAATATTTGCCGTGCTGAGCTTGAAGCAATGCAAAACCAACTGCGGTAAGGTGTCCAGCCAAGAATCGCAAGCCGGCTCCGTCTTCGTGAGTGTGCTCGAAGTCAGCTCTCTCGTCGCTCTCAACACTTTCGACCAATTCGTCACCCACTGACAAGATCTGTGGTCAAAGCCCTAGAACTCAATGACTCAATTCAGAGTGTCATTTGGCATGAGGCTTGCTTCCTCCGTGAGTAATGGCACGGAAATTTCAAATGGAGATTGCAGTTATGGTTCACACCGAATCTCTGTCGTTCCTGCCGCGAAATGGTCATTCTGTGCCCTTCGTCGAGTTGGGCCAGTCACTCCCAAGCGGTGTCGCGGCTATCTCCCCATTCGTTGATCAACTCATGCGCTTCATTCTGAAGTTTCGAAGCGCGGATGGAAGTGAGACCGACATCGAGATGGCCCTGCACGAGGCATTAGCAAATGCCGTGATGCACGGGAATGGTGAGAACTCTACCAAGCGCGTGTACATCACGTGCCGGTGCTACATGGACGGAGAAGTCTCAATCACGGTTCGGGACCAGGGGAAAGGCTTTGATGGCGCATCCCTACTGAATCCGACCTCTCGAGAAAACCTCCTGTTGACGCACGGCCGTGGAATCTACCTGATGAAAACGCTAATGGACGAAGTCTCATTCGAGGAGGGCGGCGCGGTTGTCATGATGCGTAAGAACTCTAACGCAAGTTCATCCGAACAGAGGAAACCATGAAGCGACATTTGCAGGAGTACGTCTCGAGTGTGCTTCGCCACGCGCAAGAAACTGACCGCGTTCGCGGAGGGGCACAAACCTATGCCCTGGCGGAGGACGATATCTCACGGCTTCGAACAAGTGAAGGGAAGGAAAACGCAATGGCCAGTCTTCCATTAGATGAATTTCAGGAGTTCGAATCCAGAGCTCTTCCGTCTTACGCGTCATCGGACGTCATCGAGACAATACTTCGAACCGGCGCCCTCGTATGCGTGGTTCTCTTGCTCTCAGGCCTCGGCTTGGCGCAACAGGTGGTTACCGCGAGGGCCACCATTCCATTCACCTTTTGGGCCCAAGACCACGAGTTTCAAGCTGGGGACTATGTCTTCGACAACGAGGTCCCAGGTACAACTACGATCCAACGTGAAGGATCAACCTCAGGTATTGGGGTCTCAGTCATCCTCTATGCCGTCCCGCAGGGAAAAGAGAATCCCAGAGTGATCTTCGTACGTCGAGACGGAAAATATTTTCTGGTTGAACTTTGGGGTGTCCAGGATCGGCATGTTGTTACCGCCGAATTCCAGCATCGCGGCGAAGAGAGTGAACAGCAACGTCAAGTGCCCGTGACGATTGTGGAAGCACACGTTCGATGACTTTTCACAACAGACGGCAGCAGCGCCCTGGCAGTCACAGGGAACCCGCCGGTGAAAGACACTCCCCGATTATGCAAGGGATAAGGACGCTTAAAGAGAATTCTCGTTGCGTTCGATGGATGTCCTCGCTCTGGACGCGCGTTATGAGAAGGATAGAGTCTCTTACAGTCCTTTTCTCTCCCCTCATCCAGTTCGTGATCGAGCGCGCAAGGGCTGACTTGTGGACCTGGCTCGTTGCGCTCTTCGCACTATTGTGGAATCTCGCGGGACGCGCTCTACGCTCTCGTGTGGACTTGCAGAAGCACGACCACAATGTCGCTTCCAGGAGATAAAAGGCATTTTGAAAATGAAAACGAAGTCGCTTTTGTACTCCTCGTGTTGGCTGCCGCGATGCCTGGTCCACTAGTGGCTGGCGACGAGGGTAAAACGAATATTCACACCAAAACCGGCCAATTGAACATCCTGTTGATTGACCAGAGCGGCCTCTTTCAGTGAGCACCATTCTGCGGACAACCAAAGCGCCCCCTCGCAGCAACTAAATCATTAGTTACTTTTCATCTCGCCATGCGTCCAAGCCCATAGCGAGGAGGTCACGGTGCCGCCGAGAACGTCGCCAACTTTAACCGAAGCTGAGCTGCGCATCATGCATGTGTTCTGGCAGCGGGGATCGGGAACTGTGCAGGAAGTGCTGGACGCCCTCTCCGTGAAACCAGCGCTGGCCTACAACTCCGTTCTGACAACCGTTCGCGTCCTCGAAAAAAAGGGGTACGTCGACCATAAGAGTATGGACGGTCGCGCCCACGTGTACGTTCCGCTGATCGCCCAAAAAGACGCGACCCGCTCGGAGATTCGCCACCTCGTCAGCCGCTTTTTCGAAAACTCCCACGAACAGCTAGTGCTCAACATTCTCGAAGAACGCGGCCTCGAGCCCGATGACTTGAGCCATCTGCGCCAGATCCTTGACCGAAGCAAAGACCGGAGCCAACGGAAATGATAATGATCGGCCCTGGTCTGCAAGTACTGGCGCAAGTCGGAGCGGAACGCCTGCTGAATGCGATCCCCGGAGGCCTACTGATCGCGGCGTTGGCCTGGCTGCTGTTGCGCGTTGCCGGCAAACAGAATTCAGGAACGCGCTTCGCGGTCTGGTTCTGCGCCTTGCTGGCGATTGCAAGCCTGCCGTTCATGCCGTTTGTGAGTTCTGCCGGTTTGGCAAATCCAGCCACGCGCCCGGCGATCATGCTGCCTGCTGCGTGGGCCGTCGCTGTCTTTTCCTTGTGGCTGGCGGTGTCATCCCTCGCACTGATCAGAATCGTTGCGGGCCTTTGGAACCTACGCCGCTTGCGAAGCGGCTGCATTGCTTTCACGCCGGCGAATTCTCCCGCTGCGGTGAGCCACCTCGTTGCCCAATTACAGAGCGAGCTTGGAATTGTGATCTGTGGCTCGTCGGCTGTACGCGTTCCCACAGTCATCGGATTCTTTCGCCCAGCAATTCTCATTCCTGACTGGGCATTACAGGAACTGTCAGCCGAGGAATTGAAAGTCGTTCTGCTCCACGAAATCGCACACCTGGAGCGCCGCGACGATTGGACGAATCTTGCGCAGAAACTCATTCGCACCGCCTTCTTCTTTCATCCAGCAGTGTGGTGGATCGAACGGCGCCTCAACATCGAACGCGAAATGGCCTGTGACGATGCCGTGCTCGCGAAAACCGCGGACCCGCAAGCCTACGCGGAGTGTCTGGTGTCGCTCGCGGAGAAGAGCTTCGCCCGGCGCTTTGCCCAGCACAGCCTGTCTCTGGCGCAGGCTGTAATCGGTCACGCAAGAGACACAGCCCTTCGCCTGGCGCGCATTCTCGATGGGAACACCACGCGCTCTTCAGCGGTTTTCAAGCCGACGCTAGGTATCGCGACGGTTCTCGCCGTAGCCGGAACGATTGCCCTTCAGCATGCGCCGAAAGTAATTGCGTTTCAGAGCAGTGCGGCGCCCCCGCTCGTCGCGTCCGCCGCCAACGTTTTGCCTCAGTTCGCGCAGGCGATGGTCGTCCCGGCGTCATTTCCGGCAACCGTGAAAGCGGCACCTCAAACAGTAGAAAAGAAGCACAAGCCGCCCACGCAACCGATTTACCGTGCAGTTCGTGTCGCCAAGAGTGACGAAGCGATGCGGGAATCGAGCGACCCGCCTGCCGACCTGGTCCGCGCCAGTTTGCAACAGCAGATCCCGGCGTCGCAGTTGCTCCTGGTTGTGCGAACGATGCAGTTCGACGACAGTGGCTTCGCAATGGTTCACATGAGCGTGTGGCGAGTCACTCTTGATCCTGACCAGCAACAAGCGGTTCGGCAGGAGTTCATCGTTAGGAAGCTGTAAAAAAAACGGAAGCTCTAAAAATTTTGGTTTTATCAACTAAATGATTAGTTTTCAAAGGAGAAACACAGCAATGACAACCTGGAAAAACTTAACCCGGCGATTCTTGGCTCCCCTGCTCGCGGCCGCGATGGTCGTGTCGTTCGGTGCGTACGAATTCGCCAAACCTGCCAACGCAGCCGCGGGGACGCCCGCACCCGCCGCGGCGGCACTCGACTCGAACAGTGTGAGCGCGCTGCTCTCACTCGATCAGGCGATGGAGGCACTCGCGTCGCGCGTTACGCCCGCAATCGTGAACGTCACCGTCACCTCGAAGACCAACCTCAAGACGGACGCGGACGAAGAGGGCGCTCCCGACATGCAGCAGTTTGGCCCGTTCGGCAACCCGTTTGGCGGGCAGTTCGGCATGCGCCAACAGCCGCGTGTTGAGCACGGCCTAGGCAGCGGCGTGATCATTTCACCGGACGGATACATCGTCACCAACAACCACGTTGTCGATGGCGCGACCGACGTCAGCGTTACCATGAGCGACCGCCGCATCCTGCCGGCGAAGGTCGTGGGAACGGATGCGCTCACCGATCTCGCGGTGATCAAAGTCAACGCCACCGATCTTCCCAGCGTTCCGTGGGGTGACTCGACCAAGCTGCATCCCGGACAGACCGTACTAGCATTCGGCAATCCATTCGGATTCCGCTTCACCGTGACTCGGGGCATCGTGAGCGCGCTGAATCGTCCGAATCCGTCTCAGACCGACCGCCGCAAGCCCGGACAATTCATCCAGACCGACGCGGCCATCAATCCCGGAAACTCGGGCGGCCCGCTGGTCAACGCGCGCGGCGAAGTGATCGGGATCAACACCTTCCTGATTTCTCCCTCCGGCACATTCTCTGGAATGGGCTTTGCAATTCCGACGCAGATTGTCCGGCCAACGGTCGACAACCTGATCAAGTTCGGCAAAGTGAGCCACGGCTACATGGGGATCGGCATCGCCGACGTGACTCCGGAAAACTCCCGGTTCTTCAACCTGAAGAAAGCCGAAGGAGCCCTCGTAACTCAGGTTGAACCCAACTCTCCCGGAGCGAACGCTGGCCTGAAGACGGGTGACGTGATCACGCAGCTCGACGGACAGCCGGTCAGCGACGCCGGAGAACTTCAGGTGCAGGTTGGACAGAAGCGGCCTGGGACGACGATCAAGCTCGACGTGATCCGCGAAGGCAAGAACGTCACCGTTCCAGTCACCCTGGAAGCCATGGGCAAGCGGGACAGCGATGAAGAGTCAGCCAGCAGCGAGCACGGCAAGCCGCGTTGGGGGCTGGGCCTCGCCGACGTTACGCCTGACGCGCGCGAACAACTTCAGGTTCCGAAAGAACTCAGCGGAGCGGTGGTTGGCAACGTTCAGGCGGGCAGTCCGGCGGACAACGCCGGCATCCAGCGGGGCGACGTGATTCTTGAAGTCAACCGTAAGGCCGTGAAGTCCGCGTCCGATGCGGTCGAGCAGCTTGCCAAGATCGAAAAAGGACAAGATGCGCTTGTCCTGGTCTGGTCGAACGGCGGCAACACTTACCGTGTGTTGCATCCGTCACAGGGCTGAAGTAAGTTCTCTCCTGGCGCGCCGCGTGGCTACGTTTGCGCGGCGCGCATTTTTTTTGTTCGGATCTATGAAGATGCCTCGCAGAATCCCGTCCGAGGTTCATTGACGAGTACATCGGCTTGACAGGCCCGAGCCGCTTGCATACATTCGGTGAGGTCTCTCGCGACCGATTCATGAAGACTCTCGCCGGCTATCGCGTACCCGATCCGGGAACGCAACCCAATCTTCTCCATCCGCCGTATGCGTCTTCGCTGAAGCGCGCGCCAACGCAGCCACTGGTGCCGATTCCATACACATTATCCGAAATCACCGGCCCGTCATTTGCGCCGGATCTGGTCTCCCCGAGCGCTTCCGATCTAACCCGGCAGTCGAAAGGCGAACCACTCGGAGAGCGCATCGTGGTCAGCGGACGCGTGCTGGACGAAGACGACCGTCCCTTGTCCAACACTCTGGTCGAGATCTGGCAAGCCAATGCAGCCGGACGCTACCTGCATGAAATCGATCAGCACGATGCTCCTCTCGACCCGAATTTTACCGGTGCCGGGCAAGCTATTACCGACGCGGAGGGTCGCTACCGGTTTGTGACCATTCGTCCCGGAGAATATCCATGGCTCAATCACCACAATGCATGGCGCCCCGCCCACATTCATTTCTCAGTGTTTGGTCCCGCATTCTGCACTCGCCTGGTGACGCAAATGTTTTTCCCGGGCGATCCCCTATTGCCATTCGATCCAATTTTCAATTGCACCCTCGATGAAAAGGCTCGCAACCGATTGATTTCCCTGTTCGATTGGGAAACCACCGTGCCTTTGCAAGCCCTTGGCTATCGCTTCGACATCGTTCTTCGCGGGCGCGAAGCCACTCCGATGGAGAATAAATGAGTCCGCAGACGACCACTTCGCAGACCGTTGGCCCGTTCTTCAAGCTTGGCCTCGAGTGGCTGAATTGCGACAACCTGGCGGGCGCGGGTGTTTCCGGCGACCGAATCACCATCCACGGGCGAGTGCTGGATGGCGACGGCGCCCCAGTCCCGGACGCAGTGCTCGAAATCTGGCAGGCCAACGCGCACGGCAAGTATGCGCACTCCGAAGACACACAGGACAAGCCCCTCGAAGCGGGATTTCATGGGCACGGACGTATCGCCACCAACGCTACCGGCGAGTTCTTCTTGACTACCATCAAGCCCGGCCCGGTACCGGGTCCGCGCGGTCAGGAGCAGGCTCCGCATCTGCTGATTTCGATCTTCATGCGCGGACTGCTGAAGCGGCTGGTGACGCGCATGTACTTTCCCAATGACCCCCAAAACGCGTCTGACCCGATCCTGCATTGTGTCGACCCTGCACGATGCGCGACGCTGATCGCGTCAAGTGCCGCTGACGAATCCGGTGCGTTGGAATGGAATGTTATTTTGCAAGGACCGGATGAGACTGTATTCTTCGATTTGGGATTGTGACCGACCTGGATGGCCCTGCTCGATCCACTCTTCGGCTCCGCGGCAATGGATGAAGTCTTCGGCGACTCCGTTCGCCTCCAGCGCATGCTGGACTTCGAAGCCGCGCTTGCGAAAGCGGAAGCCGCGTGCGGTGTAATCCCAGGGACGGCCGCTCCGGTCATCGCATCCAGATGCAAAGTGGAATTGCTCGACGTGAGAGCATTGGCGGCGGCCACTGCATTGTCGCTTAACCCCGCGATTCCCCTCGTCAAGCAACTCACGACTCTAGTTGCTGCCGACGATGCCAAAGCCGCAGGTTTCGTTCACTGGGGTGCCACCAGTCAGGACGTCAACGACACGGGCCTGGTTCTCCAAATCCGGCAAGGTCTCGACATTCTCGAAGCAGATCTGACCTCCCTCAGTCACAGCTTGATTGAGCTGGCTCGGAAACACCGCTCTACGCCGATCGTGGGGCGCACACTCATGCAACATGCTGTGCCGACAACTTTCGGCGCTAAGGTTGCCGGATGGCTCGACGCGGTCACACGCCATCGCGAGCGATTGGCGCAAACGCGGAAGCGCGTTCTGGTCCTGCAATTCGGAGGCGCGGTTGGAACCCTTGCAGCTCTGCGCGGAAAAAGCCTCGAAGTGGCCGAGGTACTGGCCGCAGAACTTCACCTCGAACTTCCCGCCGCCCCCTGGCACACGCAGCGTGATCGGATTGCGGAAGTCGCAACCACGCTTGGCCTTTGCGTCGGCACACTGGGCAAGATCGCTCGCGACATCGCACTGCACATGCAGACCGAGATTGCAGAGCTGTTCGAACCCGCCGGCGAAGGCCGCGGGGGCTCTTCCACCATGCCGCACAAACGCAATCCGGTGAGCGCAGGCGTCGTATTGGCCGCCGCCACTCGCGTTCCCGGACTCGTCAGCACCATGCTGACCGCCATGGTGCAGGAAGACGAACGCGGCCTCGGTAACTGGCACGCCGAGTGGGAAACCGTTCCTGAACTCTTTCGCCTGACCGCCGGCGCACTCCACCAAATGGCAATGATCGTTCCGCATCTGCAAGTGGATGGTGAGTGCATGCGCCGCAACCTCGACGCGACACAGGGACTGATTTTCGCGGAAGGCGTCACCATGGCGCTCGCGGATCAAATAGGTAAATCCGCCGCGCACAAGCTAGTGGAAGAAGCCAGCCAGAAGGCACGAGCAAGCGGACAACACTTGCGCGAGATTCTGGCTCAGGACAAATCGGTAATAGAACGGTTGAAGGCGGCGGACTTGGATCGCTTGTTCGCTCCAGAAAATTGTCTGGGCGCCGCTGAGGAGTTCGTCGATCGCGTCATCGCTGCCAGTGCTCCGCACGGTTAGAGAGTTGATTAACCCCTTCACGGGCTGAGGGCTCCGCAATGCCGTTTGCCGATTTCGGCGACCATCGGACTCACTATCAGATCGAGGCATCCGACCGTCCAGTGCTGGTGCTTTCCAACTCTCTCGGCACTAACCTCTCGATGTGGGAACCGCAGAGACCGCACCTGGCGCAACATTTCCGCGTCTTGCGTTATGACACGCGCGGTCACGGCCAGTCGTCCGTGACCCTGGGCGACTACACCATCGAACAGCTCGGACGCGATGTGCTCCAACTGCTCGATTCACTCAAGATCAAGCGCGTCCATTTCTGCGGGCTCTCGATGGGGGGCGCGATCGGAATCTGGCTCGGAATTCACGCCCCGGACCGCCTGAAGCGACTGGTCCTCTGCAACACGGCTGCCCGCATCGGCACACCAGACATGTGGAACGCCCGCATCGCAACCGTACGCAGGGACGGAATGAAGCCGGTCGCCGCCACAGTCATCGAGCGCTGGTTTACTCCTGGGTTCCGCGCCTCCCACCCGCAGCAAGTCGCGCAAACGCAACGCATGCTCGAAACCACGCCACCCGAAGGCTATGCCGCCTGCTGTGCCGCGATTCGAGACGTCGACCTGCGTGACGGCGTGGCCCAGATCAAGACGCCGACTCTGGTTGTCTACGGAGAAAAGGATCCCGTCACGCCCCTTGCCGATGTGGACTTTTTGAAAAACACAATTCCAGGAGCGGTGGCTGTCGGACTCTCCGCCGCCCATCTTAGCAACGTCGAACAGGCTGACGCATTCACGAAGGCAGTGAGCGAATTCCTATCAAGCTGAGGAGACGGAAAATGGATGATGCACAGCGCCGCGAACAAGGGATGAAAGTCCGGCGAGCTGTCCTCGGTGATGAATACGTCGACCGGGCGGCAGCCTCGACCACCGATTTCAATCGTGAGTTCCAGGACTTCATCACTCGCACTGCCTGGGGCGAGATCTGGACCCGACCCGGCCTGCCGCGTCACACTCGCAGCCTTCTGACCCTCGCAATGATGGTCGCACTGAATCGCAGCGAAGAACTGCGGCTTCATCTAAAGGCCGCCTTCAACAATGGAGTCACACGCGAGCAGATCAAAGAAGTCCTGCTGCAGACCGCTGTTTACTGCGGGGTGCCCGCTGCCAACTCCGCGTTTCACATAGCGGCAGAAATCTTCGATGAGATGGACGGGAAGGGCGCAGTTCGCAGTTAGTATGCCTATCGCAACACGCACGCAAGTCGGAATCGTCGGAGCGGGACCTTCAGGTCTCATTCTTTCTCACCTTTTATACCTGCAAGGCATCGAGTCCTTAGTAGTAGAGAATCGCAGCCGCCAGTATGTTGAAGAACGTGTCCGAGCCGGTGTGCTGGAGCAAGGAACCGTGGACCTACTCACCCAGATGGGCGTCGGCGATCGCATGAAAGCCGAAGGTCTGGTCCACTACGGAATTGAGTTGCGCTTCAATGGACGAGGCCACCGCATCGATTTTCAGGAACTCACCGGCGGTAAAGGAATCACGATTTACGCCCAGCACGAAGTGCTGAAGGATCTGAACAATGCCCGCATCGCTGCCGGTGGCCAGGTCTATTTCGAAGTCGAGAATGTAAGCGTGCACGACTTTGACGGGGCCAGCCCGAAAATTCGATACCGGAAAGATGGCAACGATTTTGAACTAACCTGCGATTTCATCGCCGGATGCGACGGCTTTCACGGCATCTGCCGCCCGAGTATTCCCGAAGGCGTCCTCACGGAATACGAACGCGAATATCCCTTTGGGTGGCTCGGCATCCTGGCTGAAGCCCCACCATCTGCCGAGGAACTGATTTACGCCCATCACGAACGCGGTTTCGCATTGCACAGCATGCGGACACCTCAGATCAGCCGGCTTTATCTGCAATGCGATCCTAACGAGGACATTGAGCACTGGAGCGACGAGCAGATCTGGCAGGAACTCCAGATTCGTCTGGCGACTGAGACTGATGGCTGGAAGCTGACCGAAGGACCCGTTTTGCAAAAAGGCATAACCGGAATGCGCAGCTTCGTGGTGGAGCCGATGCAGTACGGAAAATTGTTCCTGGCTGGAGATTCAGCGCACATCGTGCCGCCGACCGGCGCCAAAGGATTGAATCTGGCTGTTGCAGACGTCCAGGTGCTGGCGCGCGGATTGAAGCAGTTTTACGCCACCGGCAGCGAAAGCGCGCTGAACGACTATTCCCGCATCTGCCTGCGGCGAGTGTGGAAAGTGCAGCGCTTCTCCTGGTGGATGACCTCGATGCTGCACCGCTTCCCCAATGACAATCCCTTCGACCGCCGCCGGCAACTGGCGGAACTTGACTACGTCACCAGCTCGCCAGCCGCCGCCAAAACTCTGGCCGAGAACTACGTCGGCCTTCCGATGGAGTACGACTAGTTTCCGTGCCGGTACATATCCCAACCCATGTACTTGGTGGTCGCTTCGTGAACAGAGTCCGCCACACTGGAGAGGTTGGCAGCGACGTGATGCTCGAAGCCTCGCTCGCATATGTAATGGAGAAGTGACTGGAGGCCCTTGATCTCGACGACTCCGGCACCTCCGAATGTTTCGAGCGGATCGGTGGTAAAGTTGCCTTCGCCGACGTAGCCACGCACGCGCCCGGCGCGATCGTCGGTTGAGAAGCGGACATAGCTCATCGGCCCGGACTTCACGCGGCCCACGCACGTGCCGAATGTGTTCTCCTTGCCGACCGTCCCGGCGATGATCTCCTGGAAGTCCATGCGGACATCCTGGAAGAAATGCTTCGGCAGGTTACTGCAGTGGAAACAAACGGCCTTGTTGGGATCGTCGCCGTAGTTATTGTTCCAGTCGAGCAACGCGCTCGGAGTCCCCGACGCGAGCGCGAGCGCATGCATGCTGACGGTGCCGCAGATGTCGACCTCGCAGGCGCTGGGAATCAGGTCGTTGCTCATCATGCTCATGATGGTGCATGGCACTACGCCGAAAAATTCTTCCATCGCCGTCCAGCACTGCACGGCGCTGACCTTCACTGCGGTCTGCTTCATCCATCCGTCGATCACCGCGCCCAGCTTCGCCATCTTGACCAACGCGGCCTCTGGGATTCCGGTCGTCGTAACGTACTTCTTGATTTGGTCCAGCTTCGCGGCCACCGGCGCATCGTCATCCTTGAGGCGTCCGATGCGCCCCATGATTTCTGAAAGGTCAACGGTTTCAACCGAAATTCCCTGAGACTCCAGAATCTTCTCGCTGTAGCGCACGGTATTAAACGCGGCGGGACGCGCGCCAATGCTGCCGATGCGCAAATCCCGCAGGCCATTTTTCACTCGGCACACAGCAGCGAACCACGCTAGGTCTTTTCTGAAATCGTCCGAGTCCGGACTCACCGTGTGCAACTTCGTGAGCGAGTAAGGAATGCCATACTGCATCAGGTTGTTGCACGCCGACATCTTCCCGCAAAAACTGTCGCGCCGGAACGGCAAGGTCATCTTCGCCGTCGCATCGGGCGTGGCCTGGATCAACACCGGCACATTCAGACGCGCTAGGCGCAAGGTATCGGCGATCGCGCGCTCGTCACCGAAATTTGGCAGCGCGACGATAACTCCATCTAGACGATCCTCATTCTTGCGAAACAACGCGGCACAGCGCACGGCTTCTTCGTGCGTCTCAACCGCTCCATGCTTGCTTTCCTCCGGCCCGAGGACGACATAGTCCATCCCGGCACGTTCCACGGCCCGCATCATCTCTTCTCTTCCCGTCTTCGCCAAATGATCGGGGAAAAAACCGCGGTTCCCAATGATCAAACCCATTGCCATTTTCTTCGTCGACATTTTTTCTCGTGTCCTTTGCGGGACGGCCTGAAATTTCCACTCGACCGTCCCATCGCCTGTCCGCTCGCTGATTTCCTGAATATCGTGACGCAGAATCGAAACGAAACTGGAGGCGGCTCATTTTACAGGAAGCTGCAGATGGAGGGGTTGATCAAATCTTGGCGTTCAGCTGACAGCCTTTTCCGTGGTGATCGCGAAGATTGCCAAATTGCTCTGCCCGCTCCGCAGTTTGCAGTGCAGGCTTTCCAGCTTGTCCTGCCTAGTGCGAATCGACCACAACAATACCTGATACTGCTCGCGTACCACGTCCTTTATATACTCCAACACCGGCTGCGCCGAAGTGGCAATCGGCAAGATCCGGCTGGCTCCGTGAATGCGGTTTGCCTGGGCAACTTCAATTCCGTGGCGGACAGGATGCACATGGGTGCGGCCTCCCGCGAATTGCAGAGTATACTCCGCGGCCATGTCGCCGAACCTCTGGTTCTCGCCAGAACGAATATTCCCGAACGTATCGGGCGCGGCACTTATCGGATATCCCGCTCCGAAACTTACCTGACCCAGGACATGCAGGGCCGTACATGGCTCGTGAATGGGAATAACGACTTCCGGCACTTTCGCGGTCAGAACGATTGGCCTTAGCCGGCCCGCGACCAGAGGCGAGCGGAACGCGACTCCGGAAATCTTGATTTCGGGAGTTTTCCACAATTCGAACTTGCTTCCCGTGCGCTTCCATTGATCACTCGAGAGCCGTGTTGCCGCCCAGAATTTTTCCAGCTCCGCTTCCAGTGCCTGCCACGACCGCATTCCGACCTCTGATTCCACGAGCATCTGGAGGTCGACGATTTGAAATTCACTTCTGGCCGCGAATGGGACAACCTTCAATGGCACGACAGTGGGCCGATCCGGCGTGGGCTTGCTCACATCACTCGGGAGGCCGTTCTCGGGCTCACTGGCAACCCTTTTCTTCGTTTGAGGCCGCCGTTCGAACAAACGCGTTAGTTCGCGCGCAATTGGTTCTCTGCGCTCACGCAATTCCGTGACCACACCTGACTCGAGCACGCCTTCACGCATCTCTCCATCGATCCGGCTATATTCGCGGACGTCCTGCCATGACCAGAACATCGTACCCGCCAATTCATGAGCCTCAATCAGTTCGATCAGTCGATCCACACTGGCTTGCATCAACCATTCGTTCTGGCCAACGCTTTTGCCTCCCCATTCGGAGAAGATCAGGGGTTTGGATGGACCGTCAAACGCTGCCTCTTCCGCAAACTCGTGAGGATTGTCGGTGTAAGGGTGCTGATCGAAGAAATCCATTCCGGCGGCGACGAACATCGGCTTCACTACCTTCGCGCTTCGATCGTTGGCCGCCGCCACCAGGCGCCCGATCGGATCCACACGATTGCAACGCTCCTTACCTTCCCTCAAAAAAGCTTCGGTCAACGTACATTCGTTGGAGATGAACCAGATCATGACCGAAGGGGAATTCCAATCGCGCCGGATCGTGGCTTCCAAAATTCGGAAACCCATCTCAATGGGAGGTCGCGGGGCAGTCTCGAAGTCAACTTGCCAGAAGCCGGGCTCTTCCGACACGAGCAATCCCAATTGGTCTGCCAGTTCCACGATGTGTCGGTCGTGCGGGTAGTGCACCAGCCGGACAAAATTGCAGCCCAGGGCTTTGATCATCCGCATGTCGCGCTCTTGCTGTTCGCGGCTGAGCGTAAATCCTTCGTCCGGCCACAAGTCGTGCCGACACACGCCATTGAGCACCAGGCGTTTCCCGTTCAACAGAAAGTCTCGCCCCACGGCGCGTATGTCGCGAAAACCTGTCTGGCATGACCAGGAGTGTTCTCCCGCAGCGGTCTTCAGGACCACGGTCAATTCATAAAGGCTGGGAGACTCCGGAGACCAGAGTTCCGGATCGCTCAATTCAAAAGCGAACTCAATATCATTCCCGCCTGCTTGAAGCTGAACGGCTCGCGTCGCGCGCGCCTTTTCCGTTTGTCCGCGTTTTAACACGACGGAGGCAATACCGCTCGCCTGCTCCGCGCTCGACACCATGACTCGCGGTTTGCAAATGCAGGACGTGTAGTCGGATTTCAGCGTGTAGGCGAAGCGAACATTCTCCACAGACGACGCCGGGCGGACTTCAACCCAGGCGTCGCGAATAATTCCACCCGAGGCCTCCCAACCAGGATTGTGTCCCAGAATGACTTCCGCGGTGCCACTCCCGTCGGGCAAGGGGGTGAGATCGACGAGCTGCACTTCCAACTCGTTCTTTCCCTCCTTCATGCAACTGGTGAACTCAAACTCGACGGGAATGTAGGGTCCGTCAGTCGTCCCGATTGCGCTGCCATTGACGGTCGCGCGACCCCAAAAGGCAATCGCTTCGAAGTGAACGAAAACGCGATCCGTCTTCGATAAACGAGGTAGTACGAAGTCACGACGCAAAATGTAATTGCCGCTGGGACGAAGCGAGGAAGGAACAACAACGGTGTCGTAGAGTACGCCGCCAATGTGGCGTTCCCACTCTCCGTTCAGAGAAATGCGAGTACTGGCGGGTGAGCCGATGGTATCTGCGTCCGTTTGTCCAACCGGGACGGTTGCCAATACTGCGGCCGCGCCAAGCGAGCCCAGGAAACTGCGGCGATTGATCATTTCGGAAGTTTTTCGAGCAGAACCAGGAACACGCCATTGGTCCAGCCGAAACCGTCGGCATTGTATTGATATCCCGCGGAGACGGTCACATCCGATAACCTCGTTACCATGTTGTACTTCTCAAGAATGGTGCCGACGCGCTTGTAGTCATCGATTATCGTGGAAAGGAACTTGATCGAGATGCGGTCGGCGTCCGCGTCCATTTTGTAGTTACGCAGGCCTTCGACGGCAATCAACTGCTGGGGAGCCCACCCGTAGGGGAAATCCCATTGCACGCCACTCTCGCGCGTGCTTGCCACCAACCCTCCCGCGCGTTCGAAGACACCGATCCGCTTCTGAACGGCACGTGCCTGCTCGGGCGTCGCCCATCCCGTCCACAATGGATAGAACGTCACTGCGGATTCGTAGTCGGAGCGCTTCCCTGCTTCGAAGTCGTAATCGAAAAACTGGCCGCGTGCTGCGTCCCAGAATAGTTTTCGCATGATCGCCGCGCGCGTCGCAGCGCGCTCGCTCCATTGCTTCGCTTCCTGCGTGCGACCCAGGATGCGCGCCATCGCCTCCATGTCCTTTTCGGTTTTGTAGAGCAGGCTGTTCAGACACACCGGAGCGAAGTGGTGTGTTCCGGCGCCGTACGGACCGAACCGGAAGGAGATGTCGTATCCAGACTCACGCATCGCGCGGTCGCCATGCCAATACTCCTCGGTCATGTGGAGAGTGGTCTTGGCCTCGCACTTCGGGCGGGATGCGGACGATGGCGTGTCGCACACTTCCACCGTGAAAGCTGGATCGTAGGTACTACCGTTTTCGTCGGCCTTGAGCGGAGCAACGTAGCCCCGGGCTTCCCGCGGATGCGCCATGAAATACGCTACCGCCGAGCGCTGGACACCCTCTTCGTCCACCAGACTTTCGGGCGTCAATCCGTTGCCGAAGTCATAGAACCGCGAGAGGCCCGTATTACCGGCGAGGTGCAGGGCACGCGTCCACATGGCATAGTCTTTGTTCGCGTAGCCGTAGGCCTTCGCCAGCCATGCGTTGTCGGCCTTTCCCGCGGCTTTTTCTGCCTCGTACACAGACATCACCATGGCAGTAAGAAATGGAGGCTGCGCGCGGGTGAGGTAATACGTGCGGTTGGCGTTCAGGATGGTTCCGTAGTGTTCGATCTCAAAGAAAAAATTGTCCACCATACCGCGGGCGAGTGCGACGCGGCCGTCGCTGACCAGACCACGAATGATGAAGTAGCTATCCCAGCCATACATCTCATTGAAGGATCCGCCCGGAACCACATAACTATTTTCAAGATAAAGAAGGCCGTGCGGATCAAACTTGGTCGTGTCGACCTCACCAGGCCCATGAATCTGCGCAGGCAGTTTCTTAAGCTGAATGTGGCAGTCCTGCTGCGCCTTTTCGACTGCGGAGGGCACGCTATATTCGGCGGGTAGATAAAGGACAGAAGCGGACGACATCTTCGGGTCCGTAACGGTCTTACAGTCTGTCATGGAGCGCGTCAGCACGTCCCATTCAGAGGAAATATGCGCATGGATCGCCGCCACCTGAGTGCGATCAAGTGTCGCCCCACCCGACGCAGGCTGCGCCACGCAAGCTGTGGCCAGCAGGCCGACAACCAGCGCAGAGTTGTGAACAAAACGCGAGACACCAGCAACCTTCAGCATCGTTCTCTCCATGTGGATGGTTCCCACTCTCACTGACGCGCACCCTGCTTCACGATTTCGCCAATTGCGTGACCCTTCGCCTGCTTCATCTCAATACCTAGCAGAGCAGCGATCGTAGGAGCGACGTCGAGATTAGAAATACTTTCGAGGCGAAGCCCCTTTGGAACACCACGGCCCCAGGCGATGAAGATCGCTTGCATCTTGGGATCGGTATTGAGGTAGCCATGCGTCCCGCCAACAGTCTGCGTCATAATCTCGCCCTCCGACTCGTTGCTGAAGACATAGTCGGCTTTTGCGGAGAGCACAAGGTCCGGAGCTTGATCACTCACCGCCGGGACTGGTAATCCGAGTTTAACGAACTCGTCCACACCGTAAACTCGATCGACGCCTTCGACTCCGGCAAGCATGTCGCGGAGCACGGGAACCAATTCAGCCTTCTGTGCGGGATCGGTGATGTACACCATCGCCGTGCCCCCGGCCGGAAGAACCCACGCGTCACCTTTGGACTGACCTTGACCTTCCGTCAACAGTCCCTTCTGCCGTAGCAGCACATTCGGATGAATCTTGTGCTTGATCGTTCGGAAACCGTGATCCGAAATAACGATCACGGTCGCATTGCGAGAGAGGCCCGTGCTTTCCAACACATCCACGATTCGCTTCACATTGCTATCCAGCAAAGCCATCGCCGTAAAGCTGGCGTTGCTCATCGGGCCATATTCGTGATTAGTGTCGTCGCCGGTGAGGAGATGAAAAAGAAGAAGATTCGGCCTGTGCTTCTCCAGTATTTCAACGGCGGCATCGGTCCAAATTTCGTCCTGCCATGCCTGACTGCTGTCCTCGAACGTTCGCAACTGCTCAGCCGTAACTGTTCCATTGGCAATCAGTTCACGCTCAATCGTCCCATTCGGATCGGGCAGTTCCGAAAATTTCCACGTAATTGTTTTCGCGCCGTAGATCGCAACCCAGTCGACTTGCGCGGTTGTGAACCCGGCCTCGTACGCAGCGTCATAGATGGTCGGAGCGTGAACCATCAAGTCCCTGTCGCGCCAGGGCTCAATCGTCGGCCGCGCACCTCCGGCCGGACGCGTCAGCAAACCGTTGAAGAGTACATGATGCTGCGATGCATCCACTCCGGTCACGATTGCCGTGTGATTGGGCCAGGTCACGGTAGGATTGATTGGCTGCATGGAAGACGCGACAGCGCCTTCGCGAGCGAGCCTTCGCAATGTAGGAATGGGAAGCCGCGGGTCATCCAGCGCATAAGCGGGAAACCCATCGAGGCTGATCACCACTACTGTCCGGTCTTTGCGTGGCTGCGCCTGTAATGAAACGCAGACTGCACACACAATCACAACACCGGCACACAGCAACGACAGAGACTTCGCGAACCTTCTCAATGGTGCGTCTCCTGAATCGTGTCGCTCGTCGTGCGGCTATGGTCGCGAGTCGGTAGCAAACTTGACGGACACAGTCTTAATTTCATAGGGCTTCGTGTGCACGATGACACTTCCGTCCGCCACAGGAAGATTACCCATCGACTGTTCGATGAGATTGGTCTCCGAAGCGCTTTGGGCTCCGATTGGCAACGTCACGCGTACGTCCGATTCTTTTCCTGCCCACTCATAAAAACGCAGGATGACCGAGTTCCCGTCCTCGGCCCATTTCATCGCGGTGAGCACGACATTGTCGGAATTCAACTCGATGAACGAATGGACGGGGGGTAGCGATCCGCTATGGCTCTGCACTTGAGTCGACCTCAGTTTGTAATTCAGTTCATATCCGCGCCGCACTGTTTCCGCTGTACGCCACGTGCCGCCGTGCGGATAGAGCGAGTATGTAAATTCGTGATGGCCTTCGTCGGCGTGCGGATCGGGCCACGAGGGAGAGCGCAGCAAAGACAAACGCAGTACATTCCCCTTGGCGTCGTATCCATACTTGCTGTCGTTCAGCACGCTCAGGCCGTGCTGCTCATCGGACAGATCAGCCCAGTGCTGCGCCGGCACCTCAAATTGCGCCTGCTCTTCGAGCGTTGCCCGCGTAGTGGGGCGCTCGATGGAGCCAAAAGGAATTTCAAACGTAGCCGTCTTACTGTGCACGCTGACAGGAAACGCGACCTTGAGCAGAATATGCTTTTCGTTCCACTCGGCCTGCATGTTCACGTCGACACGCGGAACACCCGGGACCATCGTGATGTCCTGCACGAAGGTCGAATTTTGAAAGTGATGTTTCACGCGAATCACGGCCCGCAACGGGCCTGATTCCGCCAGTTTGACCTCGTCGGCTTTATCCAGGCTCCAATACTGCTTCTCGAAGTCCGCGTCGATGTTCCACGCATCGTATTGTTTGGGCTTATCGACAAACGCCTGGAGAAGATTCCCGCACGCCAGATTCTTCGGGCCGCCTGTGTCCGATTCCGCAGGAGCCAGCGTCTCCTGTTTGCTCACCTTGTCATAGAGGCTGGTGATGCAACCGGTCTGTGGATCGACCTTCAATCGGATGAACTCATTCTCCATGCTCTCGGATGAGGCTTTTAGACCTGTGCTTGATTGCGCCGGCTTCACTGCCGATCGCACAAAGAAAGTCGTATAACCCATGGCCGGAACGCTTGCGCGAACTAAGAGACGCACACGATGCGTTTCGCGATTGTTGTCGAGCACCTGCGACCGAAGAACCTTCCCGGCTGCATCGACTATTTCGACATTCTCAGCCGTGGCCGGCAACTGCACTTGGACTTCGATCACTTCCGTGCGCGGCCACGAGAGCGAGTTGTACACAACGACCGGCGTCCCCGCTTGCGTTGTGTCGATGCGCGCCGAGATTTCCGCGATGGAATTGCGCACAATGTCGTCGCCTGATCGCTCCACAACTTCCAGGTCACGTTTTGCGTCGAGATAGTTCACGGCAATGCCGGATCCCGGCATGATGTCGTGAAACTGATCGAACAGAAGGCCTTTCCATGTCGCGGTGAAATCCACCTGTGGATAAGGGCGCGCGTACAAATGGGCCAATGACGCAAATTTCTCGGCGTCCAGCAGCGTTTCCTCGGCATGGCGAATGCGTTTCTTGGTTTCGGACTGCGTCGTGAACACGCCGCGGTGGTACTGGAAATACAATTCATTTTTCCAGACCGGAATCTTGAGATCGCTTCGCTTACCGAGATCGTCGAAAAAGGCGCCAGCCGTACTGAACTCTAATCTGGGAAACACCACATCCGGATTCATCAGCTGGGTGGCCTGGTCGAGGATGGTCCGCGTCGGACCTCCGCCATGGTCTCCCACGCCGTAGAGATACATCATCACGGGATCCTTCGCGTTTTTTTGATACATCGAAGGCATCCACGTCGCCACATCCTCCGCCATCGGGACCGGCTCCATCGTGCTACCGTAATCGTGGGGAAAGTACGTCAGCAGGCGGCTTCCGTCGGGAGCCTCCCACCAAAACAATTTATGGGGAAAAGTGGTAAATTCGTGCGCCCACAGCAGTTTCTGCGTGACGAAATAGTCGATACCTGACTTCTTGTAGATCTGCGGCAGCTGCCAGTTGTAGCCAAACGAATCCGGATTCCACCCGATCTTCACATCAACGCCAAACTTCTTCTTGAAGTATTGCTTGCCAATCAGGATCTGCCGCGTGAGCGATTCGCCGCCCGGCATATTAAGGTCAGGCTCCACCCACATGCCGCCAACGATTTCCCAGCGGCCTTCCTTCACGCGCCGCTGAATTTCCTGAAACAGTTCCGGGTATTTCTCCTCCATCCATTCGTAAGTACGAGCGGAAGACCCGGCGAAAGTAAAGCCGGGGTATTCCTGCATCATGTCGAGCGCGCTGCGATACGTGTTCCGCACGATTTCGACCGTTTCCGTCCAGGGCCACAACCACGCCATGTCGATATGCGAATTCCCAACTGCGCGAATCCGAAACTGCCTGACCCACGGCCCCAATTCCTGAAGTTTTGCCTGCGCCGCCTTCAGAGACGCATCGAAACCATTCTGATCTCCTGCGTCCAACTTGGAGAAATCGATTGCCTCCACGGCGGCGTCCAGCTGCTGCTGTTTTTGAACGTCGGGATACGCATTGAGAATCGGCTGGAGCGACAGCATTTCGAATCGCAGAACGTCAGGATTCGGCCGGGTCGCCGGCGGCTCGATCAGAATCGCGCTTCTGGAAACGGTTCGGGGCTGGTCGCCAACCTGCAACCGAATCGCGACCAGGATGCGATCGCCTGGCCGGGCGCTTGCGGTCAGTGTAACGGGCTCCAGCATGTCGGAGTTGCCGCGGTACACGTTATAGCTGTTCGAGTAGACCGTCAGCATGATCATGCCATCGCCGTCCAACTCGAACGCGAACTTCAGTCCCGCGCCGCGGATGTCATATCCATTAGTCTTCGGTGGAACCGTGAACCAGCAGCGCACGACCTGCACGCCGCTCACAAACTTCGCTCCCAGCGCGATCGGTGTCCACGAAGAATCGTCCAGGGAAGGATCTTCCGGATGTGCCACGTCCGAGTGCCAGCGGCAACCGGTCAATGGCACACGCGTCAGTGATTGCAGTTTGTCCGCCACGGCCTTATGGCGGTCTGGGGTGGGTGCGTCTTGCGCGATTCCCGATTGCGCGGCGATCAAAGAAAGGATGAAAGCAAGGGCCCACCGGTTCATCGTAACGAAACTCCTAGTCATGCCGTGTCTGGGTGCCCTGCCAAGTACCCTGCAAGTTAGTCACTTCCAAACCAGGGTCGCAATGGAATTCCCTTCCAGCGGGATCGCGGCTGAACTGACTCCTTGCGTCACCTCGACCGTCCGCGCAGGGCCGGTGTTCGTGAGCACCAGCACTTTTTGGCCGTCAGGATTCTCGAAAGCGATGTGCGAAAGATTTGTCGCCAGGCTCTGCGACTCAAATCGCCGCGCACCTCGCCGAACCGACCGCGAGAAATGCGCTAGCGCCCAATACTGCCCGCTGCGAATAATTTCCTGCGTATTCGGATTAACGATGAGGATGCCTCCGCATGGATACGGCCCGATATTGGGTTTGCCATGCTCATCGGTCGCCACATTCCACGCCACCGCCGAGCGGCACCAGTTATTGAACGCGGCGGTATAAGTCGTACTCCACTTCGTCCAGTCATCCTGATAATGCGGATCGTTGTAGTCCGTGCTGCCTTCGGTAAAGTGCAGTTCCACGCCGGGATGAGCGGCATGCACTTTGCTCATCATGCTGGGCTCGCCGGTATAGGGATGAAACGCAACTGCGTTCACATATTGGCGGAAATCCGGATCATCCAGTTGCGAGATGACTCGCCCCCAATAAACGAAATTGTGGTCCAGTATCCAGATCCTGGTGGACGTGTTGGTCTTCTCAAAGAGCGGCCCAATGTGGTCGGTGATGAATTCACTCTCACATTCCTGCGACCACGTACACGCGGGCATTTGCCCGTGCTGATCGGTATCAATTTCGTTCTGCGTTGTAATGGCCTGCACTGGCACGCCGGCTTCCGCATACGCCTGCAGGAATTTCAAAAAATACTGTGCGTACGACGCCAGGTACTGTCGGCTCATGGAGCCACCCAGCATCGATTTGTTCCACTTCATCCAGCCCGGCGGGCTCCAGGGTGAGGAAAACAAGAACACCTCAGGATTAATCTCGCGAACTTTCCGCAACACCGGCAGAATGTAGGCGCGATCATGATCGATCGAAAATCGCCTCAGTTCCGGATCCGCATCGCCATCGTCATAGCTGTACAGCGAAGCCGCCGAATCTGCCGACCCAATGCAAGTGCGATGAACGTTGAGGCCCATCTCCGATGGATGGCACAGCTCGTGGAGCAACTGATCGCGCACAGGCTGCGGAAGTTTGTCGATCACATAACAGGACGCGTCCGAGAAGCACCCGCCGAAGCCGAGAATGTCCTGAAATTTGTTCGCGACAATAAGTCGAACAAAATCCGGTGTGGATGTGATCGCGGACGAGCTGATCGTAGTGGGCGGCCCCATCGACGGTGTTGTCGTCAATGCGCGCCATGGAATCACTGGAGCCGCCGCAAAGCGCTGCTTATTATTTGTAAGCCAGACCGAAATATCTGAGACCGGCGGCGCAGATTCGATATGAGAAACGGCGCCGGCACCATCCAGACTCCCCGCGCTCGCGGACGAAGGGAGCGAGATACCAGCGCCGACCGCCCCCATGCCCAGCGCTGACAGCTTCAGAAACGCTCGTCTGGATCTCATGATGTGCGCGGAGTGTGCGGCCTCAGAAGGACGGATTCAATTTTGCTTGCCTGCAATCAGCATGATTTCTACCACATCATGCCACGATCCGGATCATTCAGATGGCCCGCCGCGTGTGTGGGAAGCGGACCATCTGAATCGGCGCACCCGAGTGCTTCGGGTCCGCCAGCTAGAACAGCAGCTTGAGCGAAAGCTGCATGATCCGGGGCGGATTCGCTGTGTTAATCGTGCCAAACCCGGTGACAACCTGGGTCTGGGGATTACGCGTAAAGGTGTCGCTGACATTCCCATCGGGCTGACCAAACTGGGTGTGATTGAACGCGTTGAACAGCTCGACCCGGAATTCCAGCTTCGTGCTTTCCGTGATCGCCGTATCCTTGAGCAGAGCCATGTCCCAGTTGTTGAGCCCAGGTCCGGCGAAAAACCTGCGGCTCGAATTCCCTAACTGCCCCGTTGCTTCGAGGCTGAACAGGGCGGGATTGAAATATGGCTGTAGCCCCGACCGAACATCGCTGATGTGGAGCGAACCCGGTGTGAAGACCGGCGTGTCGATGGGGAGTCCAATCGCGCCTGCGCCAGCCGTTCCGAGCAGGGAATTGTCGTCGGTTTCGACTAACGTAACCGGCTGGCCAGTCGAGAACCGCGTGATTCCACTCAGCTGCCAACCCTTCACTAACCGGCTCGGCCCGCCTAGGCGATCAAATGGCAACTGATAGGTATAGCTGACGACGAAGTTGTGCCGAAGGTCGAACGCTGACAACGCTCTTAGGCGCGGATTCACAAAGTTGATCTGCTCACCGTATCCGGAACCGTTGTCCATGGATTTCGAGTAGGTATACCCGGCCAGAAACTCCAGACCTTTGATGTGTTGCCGGACGCTCAGTTGCAGCGAGTTGTAACTGGACTTTCCACTGGTGATGAAGTATCCATCGCTGCTGAAATTTGCGCCAAAGGGGCCGCGGGCAACCACCGTGCCTCCACTAACCGGATGGAACACTCCATTCTCCTTGCCTGCGCCACAGACTGTGCCGTCCACGACCTGATCTGGCTGACTGACACTCAAGCAAATAGCAGGATCGCTGGGGTTGGCCTGGAGCGAGGAGAGCAGATGATGCCCTTGCGTCCCCACGTAGCTTGCCTTGACCAAGGTCGCCTGGCCGACTTGCCGCTCAATGGACAGTTGATACTCTTCGGTGTAAGGCAAAACGTTTCTGTGCCAGAAAGCGGGCGAGGTGCCGATGGGTAGGAAGTTCGCCCAATTGATGACAGTATCCGTCGTCGGCAGCGCAACTGGAAACCGCTGGCCCTCGACAAAGCCTGTTGCGCGATCCACAAAGGGCGTCACAAATTGCGGCGGGGCTGGGCTGCCATAGAAGATGCCGAAGGGAGCATCTCCGATTTCATTGAAGTTAGTTGCTCCTTCGAACGTGCTGTAGAAGACTCCGTATCCCGCGCGGATGCTGGTCTTGCCCGGGCCGCCGGTCAGTTTCTGTAACAGTCCGCTATCGGCCGACGGCGAGTAGGAGAGGCCCAGGCGCGGAGCAAAATTGTTGTAGCGAGTGGGAGCCAGAGTACTGGGAATTCCTGGATCGCCCGGGAAAACCCATCCTGTCGGAGATCCGGGAAACCTTGTCGAATCCTCTCCGAGGACCAGTGTCTCGAGTTGTCCGTTCTTTTCCGACCAGGGCCGGCTCACGTCCCAGCGCAGACCATAGTTGAGAGTCAGATTCGACCTGACGCGCCAGCTATCCTGCCCGAAGAGCCCGAAATAACGCGAGCGGCCGTAAGAAGGAAATCCCTGGCCTTGCGAGTAGCCGAAAGGCGCGCCGATCAGAAAGTCGGCAAAATCCACTCCCGTTTCGTTACCGTTGAAGGTGAAGTCGCCGTTCGAGCCACCATTGTATTCAGTTAACTGGTTGTAGCGGAACTGCCCTCCAAACGTCACCGTGTGGGTGCCGACTACCTTGGTGAAATTGTCCATAACCTGAAGAGTCGTTTCGGTAACGCCAAGCGGACCGCCGGACGCGCCAAACGAAAAACCATTGTTCAGGTGAATGTTCGGAACGTGGGCGTATTGAGGAAGTGAGGGCGAAATTCCTAACGTGTCAGGCCCTTCCTCAAAACCCAGCGTCTTCGGCGTGACATTCGTGCCGCCTGTAGGCGTATGGATAAGGAAGCGCAAACGTGTCAAGCCAAATCGCAACTCATTCACCGACGAAGGGCTGACCGTCTTCGAGAGTCCTACATCCGCAACCTGGGATCGGCCGGTGAAGTCGCTACCGAATAAGGGAAGAACGAGGTCCGGCACACTCTGGCGATACCGGTCGAAGAAATAGTATCCAGTAAGCAATCCGAAGTGCGCGTTGTAGTCGATGCGCCCACTGGCCTTATCATCGTTAAGCCGCGAAGGGCCGGCAGTTGGCGTGAAACGATTGCTTCCGGTATTCGCTTTGGGAATGAAGGCCAACAGATTCTTGGAAGGCTCAGTGAAAGCGACATCCGGAATCTGAGCGCCTGGAAATACACACGTCGCCGTGGTGCACCCGGCGAAAAAATATTGCTCGCCATCCGTTACTGCGTATTGCAACCTGTTCGATAGGTCCTGCGCAAACGCGGCTCCCTGCACGACGCCGGTAAGCGAGCCGGTGAATTCCGAGAAATTACCCGTGCGCTCCAAATCGGTCGGGACAATTTGCGGCCCGCTCCCGCCGCTCTGCCCCTGAATGACACGATTACCCTGATAGTCTCCAAAAAAGAACAGCTTGTCCCGCACAATGGGACCGCCAATAGTGCCCCCAAACTCGTTCTGTTTGTGATCGTCTCTCGTTTGAGAGAAAAAATTCCTGGCGTCCAGAGACCGGTTTCGTAAAAACTCGAACGCGCTGCCGTGGAATCTGTTCACGCCCGACTTAGTAATGACATTGATCTGGCCGCCTGCGTAGTTTCCATATTCAGCATCGAAGTTGTTGGTAACGATGCGGAACTCGGCAATTGAGTCGAGGTTCGGAATAATCCCAGCGCCGGAGAAGGCGAACTCCTGCACAGTCGTTCCATTCAGCAGAAACCCGTTCGACGCTTCACGCTGGCCATTGACGGATAGGTTACCGGCGTTGAGGTCACCCGAGATGGGCGTGAATTTAAACCCGGTCGCGCTGAACTGCCCTCCCTGCCCACCCGCCAGTCCTGAGGATTGGGCGGCGACACCGGGCTGCAGAGCCAGAAGATCGGTGTAGCTGCGGGTCACAAGCGGCACGGCGGTGATCGTCCGCGCGGTGATCACTTCGCCGTTCTGCGTGCTGGCAGTGTCGATTTGGACGGCGTCGGTCGTGACCTCCACCTTTTCGCTGACCTGGCCGACAACCATCTTGATGTTCATCACTTTGGCTGAATCAACGTCCAGTACGACTCCCGTCTGACGAAAGGTGGTGAATCCCGTTTGCTGCACTTCAACGTCGTAGTGGCCGGGTTGCAGATCGACGAAAGCGTAGAACCCGTCGGCGTTGCTCTGGCGCGAGGAGACCACTCCGTTATCCGTATCGGTGACCTTGATGGTGGCGCCCGAGACGACCGCGCCGCTCGCATCCGTGACGATGCCGGAAATGCCGGCCGCAACCTTCGCATACAAGGAAGCGCTCAGACAGAAGGCCACAGCCACGATGGCCACGACCAGACGGAAGTAATTCGCTCGCGCTGTTTGCACGCCCTTAGATGTCTGATGACTTCCGTACGGGTGGTTCGATCTCATGACCCCTCCTGAGGACGTTGCGTCCGCTGTTCCCACACTGCGATCGGCACTTTCTAAACGCTTATAAACTCGGATTTATATCAATCATTTCTGAGCCGGTCAAGGTAATTTTTCGCGATCTAACAAAATCATTACATTCCCATCTTTGTTGCTAAGATACAGTCAATTCCATGCGAAATCGGATTTCATTGACAACGGCGTTTGCATTTGGCATAGTCTCACAACGTTTAGACGTTTAAAAGATGCAATCGCAATTTGTGACTTTCTGAGCTGGGAGACGATTTGAGCAACAGTACGGTTCTCGTCCATTCTTCGCCTTTGCCCCCGCAGCAAGCGGGTGAACTCCTTCATCTGCCTCGCCAGAAAGCCAACTGGGAGTGGATGAGCTTCGACGTCCTACGCCTGCAACCAGGCGATGTGTTCCGCACGCGCACGCAACAGGAAGAGGCCGCGTTCGTTCTGCTCAGTGGCACCTGTCAATGCGATCGGGGACACGGAAAACAGCAGATCGGCAAGCGCAAAAACGTTTTTGACGGACTCCCGTTTACTCTCTACCTGTCCACTCACAGTGAAGTGGTGTTCGCAGCGGAATCCATCTGCGAATTCGCGGTGTGCCGCGTGCCGTCGGAAGCCCATCTCGAATCCAAATTGATTACACCCAGTGACGTGGCCAGCAGCCTGCGCGGAGGAGGGAATGCTTCGCGGCAGATCGTTGACGTGATTCCACCCTCGTTCGCAGCCGACAAGCTCGTAGTGATTGAGGTCTACACACCGGGTGGAAACTGGTCCAGCTATCCGCCACACAAACACGACACGCACAACCCACCGGCGGAAGTCGATCTGGACGAGATTTACTATTACCGCATCGCACAACCCGATGGCTTTGCCTTTCAGTATCTCTATGGTGGTGAGAACTCGAGTGGAAGCATCGTGAAAGCTCGCGACGGCGACGTCGTGCTGGTCCGCAACGGTTATCACACAGTGGTCGCGGGTCCGGGCTATGACGTCTATTACCTGAATTTTCTGGCCGGTTCCTCGCGCGCGGTGGCCGTCACTGAAGACCCGCAGCACTCATGGATCCGGTCGACCTGGAATGCGCCTGATCCTCGTTTGCCACTCGTGCGCGAATGATTCACCAGAGGCCAGGGATCAAACCGTAGGATCGGGCTTCGATGAGGGAGCTGGCGTTATCCTGAGTGGGGTCCCAGCTATGACAAAACGCCTGACAGTCGCGCAAGGCATCATTTCTTTCCTGAAGAATCAGTATGTCGAGCGAGATGGCCGCCAGGTCCGCTTCTTTGAGGGCTGCTTCGGAATCTTCGGGCACGGAAACGTCGCTGGAATCGGACAAGCGCTCGAACAGGATCCCGGCCTGCCCTACTACCTTTTCCGCAATGAGCAGGCGATGGTGCACGCCGCCGCCGCGTTTGCCAAGGCAACGTTTCGATTGCGGACCATGGTCTGCACGACTTCCATCGGCCCCGGTGCGACAAATATGGTGACCGGCGCCGCCATGGCGACCATCAACCATATTCCGGTACTGTTGCTGCCCGGCGATATTTTTGCCCGCCGCAACGTCGCCCCCGTGCTGCAACAGGTTGAATCTCCACAGACACAGGACATCTCGGTCAACGACTGCTTCAAACCCGTCTCGTGCTACTGGGACCGGATTCAACGTCCTGAACAATTGCTCACTTCCCTTCCCGAAGCGTTGCGGGTGCTGACTTCTCCCGCCGAAACCGGTGCCGTCACTCTTGCATTGCCGCAGGACGTCCAGGTGGAAGCGTTCGATTTTCCCGAGGAATTCTGTCGGAAACGTGTCTGGCAAATTCCCCGCAACCGTTGCGATAACGAACTCCTGCAGCGCGCCGCCGACTGGATCCGCTCCGCGAAACAACCGCTCATCATCGCTGGTGGTGGCGTGCTTTATTCGGAAGGTTCGGAAGCCCTGGCGAAGTTCGCAGAGGCAACCGGAATTCCCGTCTGCGAGACCCAGGCCGGCAAGGGCTCTTTGCCCTTTGATCATCCGCAACAGGTTGGCGCAGTCGGAGCGACGGGAACTCCGGGTGCGAATATTCTGGCGCGCGAAGCTGATCTCATTCTTGGCATCGGTACCCGTTACGGCGATTTCACCACCGCGTCAAAAACAGCTTTTCAGAATCCATCCGTGCGTTTCATCAACCTCAACGTCGCCGAATTCGACGCTTACAAACATGCCGCCGTCGCTCTTACTGGTGATGCCCGTGAAACGATCGGAGAATTACACCAGGCGATCGCTGGCTACAAAGTAGAAGCAACCTACCGCGCCACCATAGCTGACTTTCAAACTAGCTGGGAGAAAGAAGTCGATCGCATTCACAATATCCGCAAAGACCCTCCCATCACGCAGGGCGAAGTCATCGGAATCGTCAACCATTTCGCCGAGCCTTCGGACATCATGGTCTGCGCCGCCGGAAGTTTGCCCGGAGACCTCCACAAACTATGGCGCACAAGTCAACCTGGCGGATATCACATGGAGTACGGCTATTCCTGCATGGGCTACGAAATCGCTGGTGGGCTGGGCGCAAAAATGGCGTATCCGGATCGCAACGTGATCGTGTTCGTGGGCGACGGTTCCTATCTGATGATGGCCCAGGAAATCATCACCTCGGTGCAGGAGGGCTACAAACTCGAAATCGTATTGCTCGACAATCACGGATTTTCCAGCATCGGCGGACTCAGCCAGGGCTGCGGCAATGAGGGGATGGGGACGCAGTACCGCTACCGCCGGAACGGAAAATATGATGGCGACATTCTCCCAGTAGACTTCGAAGCCAACGCCGCGAGCCTGGGTGCCTGGACCGCTCGCGCCGGCACCGGAGAAGAACTCAGAGCCGCATTGAAGGCGGCTCGTCAGCAATCGCGCACTTCCGTTGTAGTGATCGAAACGGCCTACGACCAGCGAGTGCCGGGATACGAATCCTGGTGGGACGTTCCCATTGCCGAGGTATCCGAGCGAGAATCCGTGAGAGCCGCCCGTAAGAAATACGAGGACGCACGCAAAAAGGAACGTTACTTTTTGTAATGCGAATCAGATTGCGAATCATAGTGCGTATCAACGCCCGAATCACGTTCCGAACGAGGTAAGAGTGCAAACCACAGCAGAGGTGCAGGGCGGGGCGCATAGGCCAGCGCATTTGAAGCGCGTTCTCAGTCTCTGGGATCTGGTTTACTACGGAATTATCCTGACCTCCCCGATCGCGGCCGTCCCACTTTTTGGCGAAGCTCAGGTTCTTTCGCACGGACACACCGTCGCCACACTCGTGTTGGGCATGATAGCCATGTCGGTTACCGCTGTGAGTTTCGGCCGCATGGCCAATGTGTATCCGTCGACGGGCTCGGTTTATTCCTACATCAGCAAGGCAGTGAATCCGCACGTGGGCTTCATTCTGGGTTGGGCGATGTTCCTGGAGTATCTTTTCCAGCCGATCCAGAATGCCCTTTACGCAGTGCTGGCAATCCAGCGCATGGTGCCACAGCTTCCCTTTGCGCTTCTCGCCGCGTTGATTGTCGGGTTCATCACCGTGATGACCGTGCAGGGAATCAAATTCAATGCGCGCACCAACGAAGTGTTGCTCGGCTTCATGCTGCTGGTCACGGCCGTATTTCTGGTGCAGGCGTTCCGCTACATCGTCTTACACCAGAGCTTCGCCGGCCTTTTTTCGGTGCAACCCATCTACAACCCCGCGACTTTCGAGCTGCGGGCATTGGCGGCCGGAACATCATTTGCGGCGCTGGTCTTTATCGGATTCGATGGTGTTTCCATCCTCGCCGAGGAAGTGAAGAACCCCAAACGGAATGTCATGCTGGCGGCCGTGCTGGTGTGCGTTTTCACTGGACTCTTCAGTGGTCTGCAGGTCTACCTGGCACAGCGCGTCTGGCCCGACTATTCGACCCTGCAAAATCACGAAACCGCTTTTATGGATGTCGCACGCGTTGCCGGCGGACCATTGCTCTTTGCCGCATATGGCGTCGTGCTCCTGGTTTCCAGCCTGGCCTGTGGCCTCGCCGGACACGTTGGTGCGGCGCGTCTTCTCTACAGCATGGGCCGCGACGACGCGATGCCGAAGAAAATCTTCGGCCACCTGAGTCCCAAGAAAGGCAACCCTGTTTACAACGAATGGATCGTCGGGATTGTCGTGTACATTGCCGTGCTGACGATCCCATGGCAACTGGCAGCGGAAATTGTGACCTTCGGCGCGTTACTCGCCTTCACCGCCGTAAACCTGGTTGCCTTGCTGCATTTCTGGTTTGCACAGGCACCGTCGTCGCACCGGAATTTTTTTGTTGACGCCCTGGTTCCGGGATTTGGTGCTGTCTTCTGCTTCGTTCTGCTGATTGGCCTTCAGACATGGACCAAGTACGCGGGTCTGACTTGGCTGGCGGTGGGCGTTCTCTACGCCAGCTACAGGACGCGGATGTTCACCGTGCGCCCGAAACTCTTCAACTTCAATGAAACCTGATCCTCTTTCGGTGAGAGGGCTATTTTTCTTGCATGGAACGTACCGCATGCGACTCAGGCAGGTCGGCATGTTGTCCACTGGCGACAAACTGAGCAAATCCGCAGGACTCACGGATGCGAAGTTCGGGCAGCAGTTTCTTGAGCACGGGCTTCCCGTCGTTCCCGGAAATGCGCTGGATCAGAAGTTCCGTTGCCTCAATGCCTAGCTGGTGTTTGGGTAATTCCACCGTAGTCAGTCGCGGTCGGAATACGCCCAGCCAGGGATAGTCGTCGAAGCTCACGAGCCCGAAATCTTCAGGGCACTTCAATCCCATCTCATCGACCGCTTTGAGCAATCCGATCGTCATCAGATGGTTGGCAACGTAGATCCCATCGGGCCGGTGAGAAAGCAGCGCATGACCAGCGCGGAAACCGGATTCGATGCGATAGTCTCCCTCGACCACCAACGCAGGCTCGCAGGGGAGATTGTTCTCTTCGAGGGCGTCTTTAAATCCCCGTAATCGCTCTTTGGCGTTGCTGATCTTAAGGGGGCCACCGATCATCCCGATGCGCCGGCGACCGGCGCGTGCCAGGTGACATACCGCGTCATAGGCGCCTTGATAGTCGTCGCTGATCACCGCATCCCTGGTCAGTTGGGGATACGTCCGCATTACCAGAACAAACGGAATATTGACTTCGCTAATCATCTGCCGCAGAGCCGGGCTGAAATCCCCCGCAGCTTTCGTGAGCAGGATGCCGTCAACGCGTTTCGACAGCAATAACTCGATTGCGCTTTCTTCCTTGGCCAGGTTGTCGTCGCTATTGCAAAGCAGAAGGTTGTAGCCCTGTTTCAGCGCCGCGTCTTCGGCGCCGCGAACCACCATCGGGAAAAAAGGATTGGCGATATCCGGCACGATCATTCCGATGGTCTGTGTCTTTTGTTTGATCAGGCTGCGGGCAATCAGGTTCGGACGGTAATTCAGCTTGCGAATCGCATTCTCCACCCGCTCGCGGAGATTCTTGCCAACGTGGCTCTTGTTATTCACCACCGCCGACACGGTAAATATTGAAACGCCGGACTCGCGTGCAACATCAGAAATGCTGGCTGCTTTCGCTGGCTTATTCTTGTCGATCTTTCTTAATGAAGCCATAGATCAATAACATCAACATATCAGGACTTGTCCTGTCTTCAAAACGCTTAGTCAATCTGGATTCGGAAGCATGAAATCCCGGACCAGCCCGTCCAGATCATGACAGGCAGAAACGAACTGCCGAAGCGTTCTCACCGTCGGCCCAAACGAATCGAATTCTTCAGGAGCCAGGCCCGTTTCTGTATAGGCCCGGCAGAAATCGGGAAATTTCTTCGACAGTTCCGCTACGATCTCCCCACACACGGGTTCGTCGATTCGCGGCCGCACTTCGATATCGCTGTTGTTGAAACGAACCTGCCATGAGTACGGAGGCGAAATGACCACATCTCCGCCAACGAATTCACTCCAGTGCATCGGGTTCCGAAACGCCGCTGACAACAGACGAATCCGATAGCCTCGCTCCTGAAAAACTCGATACGTCTTCTTGAACACCGCAACGCCCGCCCACTCCAAATACCCGGGATCAATAGCAACGTTGTTCTTCTCGATCAGCACACGCAGCCAGTCGTCGAGTCGCCCGACCATGATCGTGCATACCGGCCCCATCGTAGCGATCTCTTTCCCTTCGCGCTCGCGCCGCTTAAGCCCTCGCTCCACCGCTTCCGCCACGGCAATGCACTGCGGAAGGGTAAAGCACACCGTCGCGTTAATGCTGACGCCCTGGTACGTCGCTTCCTCGATCGCCGGAATTCCCGCGCGCGTGACCGGAATCTTCACGATCATGTTCGGTGCCAGACGGCTGAACTCGACCGTCTGCTTCAAGATCGCGTCATTATCGCGGAACAATCGCGGGTCAGTCTGAATCGAAAGGCGGCCATTTCTGCCGCGTTGTTCATCGAAGATCGACTTCAGGAGAGAGGCCGCCTGCACGGAAATCTCGCGGACCAACTGCCATGCGATCTCATCCTCGGTCGCCGTCGGGTGCTCCTGAATAAGGTCGCGAATCCGGTCTTTCCAGGTGCTGATTTCCTTCTTCAACACACTTAGGACAATCACCGGATTGCAGGTCGCTCCGACCGCGCCGTGCGCAATCGAGTACGACAACTCTTGCAGGGAAGCGGAATCATTCCACAGACAGGTAGGCGTCGTCTGCGTCATCTCATGCAGCGGACTCTTATAGGACGATGCCGTTGCCTGAATCATTCGGCCCTCCGATACATGGCGCATGGGGAACGGTGAAGCGTGCGGGAAGTTGCGCCAAACTATTCTCGGCCCTCCCCGCGAGCCGATTGCAGGACTTCCGAATCCACCTTCACAGCGCCCCCATCGAGGTGAGAGCGTTCCGCCGCCACCGCGGTCGCCAGAGCTTTCAGTCCGTCGTTCCCACTCACACGGGGCTCGCGGTCGGACAGAATGCACTCCACAAAGTCTGTCATCTCGGCCACGTACGCCTCTGAAAAAGCGCTGAGGAAGTGATCCGCGATGTCCTGGATACTTCCGTTCTCAGTCAGAAAAGTCGCCCGCGTTTTCATCATCCCTCCAATCAGGATCGATCCCTTCGACCCGACAATCTCCGTTCGCACGTCGTATCCGTAGGCGGCCTGCGCATGCGATTCGATGTTGCCAATCGCTCCCTGTGTAAATTTTAGGTTTACGACGCTCGCTACCACGTCGCCGAACTTCGCCACTTCCGGACGTATGGCGAGAGTGGTAAACGCATGAACTTCCGCAACTTCATCCTGCATCATCCACCGTGCCAGATCGAAGTCGTGGATCGTGTTCCCATAAAACAACATTCCGTTGACATTCGACTGATAGGACGACAGCGGAGGACCATCCTTGTCCCGCCCAATCGACTTGAAGACCACCGGCGTCCCAATCTCACCGGCTTCAATGCGCTTCATAGCTGCTGCGTAAGCAGGGTCGTAACGGCGCATGAAGCCAACCTGGAGCCGTACTCCCGCTTTGGATACGGCATCCAGCGCCTCGTGCGCGTCGGCCAGTGTCAGTGCCAAAGGCTTTTCGCACAGAATATCTTTGCCGGCAGCGGCGGCCATCTTGATTGCGGATGCGTGGAACTTGTCCGGGGTCGCGATCACCACCGCGTCCAGCCCCTTGCACTCCAGCAGCGATTCCAGACTGCCGAAAGAGTTCGTGATCTCTAGTTCCGCAGCAGTACGGCGCGCGCGATCGGCGGCAACATCCGCGATGGCTACCAGCTCTGCCTGAAGCACGCGGCGGCGCAAATTCTCCGCGTGGCGCAGCCCCATTTCTCCAACTCCGAGAACCCCGACTCCCAGCTTCCGCATCTGAGCCTTTCGACCTGATCCTTTCGAGCAACGACTCGTGCAATTCCCTGGTTCGATATCAGAGAGCGGCAACTTCCAGCTTGCCGACCACCTCTTGCAAGTATCGCAAACTGGCGGCTACACTCTCGGCCGGAGCGATCGTCGTATCCCCAAACTTCACGTCCTGCTCCACCACTGACCATCCCGAGTATCCGTTCTTGGCCAAAGTACGAAAGAATGCGGGGAAATCGATATCGCCTTGTCCGATGATCGTGAACACCCTGTGCTCAATCGCTTCTTCGAATGTCCACTCGCGGCGACGCGCCTCCGCCAGAACTTTTGCATCGCAGTCCTTGATGTGCACGAAACGCAGCTTGCTCTTGAACTTCTCCGCTTCCTTCACGGAATCACCCTGGCCATAGACGCAATGTCCTGTATCCAGACAAAGACCTACATTCGTATGCGACGTGGCGTCAAAAAATCGTTCGCACTCCTCCGGAGTTTCCACATAGGTGGCGACATGCGGATGAAACACCAGATCCAGTCCGAATTCGTTCGCGACCTTCTCTGCGTCCGCAACAACATTCCCGACGTGCTGCCACTGGCTCGCGCTTAAGACAGGACAACCCTTGTCGTAAGCTCGTCCGGAAAAACTGTTCCGCTTCGCCGATTGATCGTCCGCCAGCACCAGGAAGGGAGCCTTCAGAGCCGCCAGCAAAGACCCTACCGTGCGGATGCGCTGCAAAACCGCAGCGCCGGCATCGGGGTCGCCCATTTTTACCGGCACGAAGGAACCAAGCAGTTTGAATCCGCGTTTGTCGAATTGCTGCCGAAGAACTTCCGGATCGGTCGGGAAAAATCCGTACGGCCCCAGTTCCGACCCAGTGTAGCCGGCAGCCTCCATCTCATCGAGCATCCCCTCGTAGGATTGTTCCCACGAGGGGCCCGGATAATCCAATACCCCCCAACTGTCGGGTGCCGATGCGAATAAAAACCGTTCCTTCATTGCCCTTCCTCAAAGCAGTGTTCTAAACGATTATAACATTGCTCTTATAGCTGCAAATTTGGGCTTTGTCAAGAAATTGATTAGCAGAAATACCTTTTCAACGATCCCGGCAAGATTCGGGAAGCATTATCGCGATATCAAAAAACTCTTATTCTAAACGCTTAGTCATCCCGGAATCCCGCCATGCGCCCGCCGGGCTGGCATAACAATCCGTATCGCCACGCCTGCCTTAAAGTCCTATCGCGAACGACCGATATACCAGTCAGCGAAGGCGAGGGGACTGCGATATCGAGGGATTGCCCTGATTCCAGCGTCTTCGGGGAATGAGGCCCGCTTAATGGAAGGCATAACGGCCCTGATCGTGGACGATTCTTCCGTGATGCGGAAGATTGTAGAACGCTCCCTGCGTCAGGCTGGCATCACACTCACGCGCGTGATTGAAGCGGGCAATGGCGCTGAAGCGCTGACCGTCCTCGCCGACAGTCGCGTGGACCTGATCCTGTGCGATATCAACATGCCCGTAATGGACGGACTGGAGTTCGTCAAAAGCCTCCCCACAGTACCCAATGCAAAGGGCGTGCCTGTCGTCATGATTACCACCGAGGGCAGTGAAGCGAATGTGGTTCAGGCCTTATCCAGCGGGGCCAGAGGCTACATCCGCAAACCATTCACTCCAGATCAAGTTAAGGAACAAGTAATCCCCGTCCTGGCGACAAAAGCATGAACGCCAAAGAAGCGGTTCCCGCCCCTGATAGCCGTCATCCAGAATGGAATCCGCTCCTCGACACTGCGACACGCGAGGTCGTCCCCCGAACACCGTCGCTGCCAGCGCATGAATCTCCTCCACGCTTCGTCTAATTCAAATTCAATTGGTCCCACGATGGCTGCTCTTGCGTAACTCTGGAACTGGGTGAATCATATGAGGTCTGGAACTTTTTGGCCTACCGCGAATCACACTGGGGCCTCACGCGCATCGAGGACACGTTATGAAAGCGTACCGCCGAATCGACCGCCGCAAGTTCCAGACCGTCACGCGACGTGAACTCCTGAAACTGACGCCCGTGCTGGCCCTGGGCGCATTCGCGATCCCGAAACTGCAGGAACCCTTGCTGAAAGCGGGACTCGGCTTCAGCGACTGGGCCTCGTCCAAGTTCTTTCGAACCGGCCTTCTGGCGCCCACCTTCGCCGACTCCGATCTCACGCCCGCGGACAAGTTCCCCATCAACGGCTACGACGTGGAAGATCCCGAAGTCGACCTGGACAAATGGACTCTCACCGTCAGCGGTGCCGTGCAACATCCGGGTGAGTACAGTCTGGCGCAAATCAAGACACTCCCCGAAGTTTCACAAAATACGCGCCACGTCTGCGTCGAAGGCTGGGACGTGATCGGCCATTTCAGCGGCGTTCGCCTTTCCGATTTCCTGCAAATGATCGGAGCCGACCCAGCGGCGCGTTTCGTGTCGGTGGAGTGCGCCGACGACTATTACGAATCCCTGGACATGGCCACCGCCACCCATCCCCAATCTTTGCTTTGCTACGGGATGTACGGACAACCCCTCACCCGAAAACACGGCGCTCCACTGCGTCTGAACATTCCTACGAAAATCGGCTACAAACAAGCCAAATACCTGACCGACCTGAAAGTGGAAACCGTGCTCTCAAAATTCGGCTATTGGGAAGATCAAGGCTACTCGGAGTTCTACGGACTATGAGATGCAAATGGGAGGACACGACTTCAGTCGTGCCGGCACACAACGAGACAGGCAGGCAACCATGGCAAGCCGCGCTTTAGAAATCGAAGACCTGAAAACCGGCGAAGTCGCCGAAGCGGTCTACGAGCACCCACTCATCGTCCGCGTCTGCCACTGGATCAACGCCGTCGCCCTGTTCGTCATGGTCGGCAGCGGCCTGCAGATATTCCGCGCCTTCCCCAGTTTCGGCGCAAAGATCCCGCAGAAAGATCTCCTCAACTGGCCCAAGTCTCTCGCCATCGGCGGATGGCTCGGCGGCGCGCTGCAATGGCACCTGACCTTCATGTGGATCTACATCGGGTCCGGCCTGCTCTATGTCGGCTACCAGCTCTTCAGCGGAAATTATCGCCAGGTACTCTTCACGAAACGAGACCTCCCCGGCGTATGGCCGATGGCGCAGCACTATTTCTTTTTCGGCCCTAAGCCTCCGTTGAAGGAAGCCTATAACCCGCTTCAGAAGCACGCCTACACCTCGGCGATCGCGCTCGGCATCCTGTCGGTGCTGACCGGCTTCGCGATCTGGAAGCCCGTGCAGTTTTCCTGGCTGGCCTGGCTCATGGGCGGTTTCCACCTCGCCCGGCTGTGGCATTTCCTGATCATGTGGGCGATGCTCGCCTTCGTATTTGGCCACCTCGTGATGGTCATCCTTCATGGCTGGAATAACTTCGTCTCGATGCTAACCGGATGGAAGAAAGATCCCCAGTATCCGTCGAGTGGGTAGTGCGTTGTGCGTGGGCTTTGCGGTTGCGCACTGCCCACGCAAAGAAGTAGTGATAGAGAGTCCCAAGCCGCGAAGCGGCGGTACGTGAAAGCCCGGCACGGCAGTGCCGGGTAGCGAGTCCACGTGATCGAGTCCCCGCAAGGGACGGCACCCGCCGCAACGCAGCGTGCGTGACATTCAGAATTGCCGTGAGGATCGATGCCGGACGAGGCGAACGCGCTGGAGGTAGTCAGCCAGCAATCAAGCGAAGAGATGCTGATCCGGCGCATCCGGGATGGCGAACACGATCTCTTTTACGAACTCATCCGGCCTTACGAACGGCGCGTGTACGCCACCGCGTTCGCGGTCTTGCGTAATGAGGCCGACGCCGAAGACGCCGCGCAGGAAGCGGTCCTGAAGGCGTTTAAGAACATCCGCCAGTTTCGCGGCGAAGCAAAATTCAGCACCTGGCTGATTCAGATCACTCTCAACGAGGCGCGGATGCGGAAGCGCAAGGAACATGTCCACATCATGGAACCGATCGCCGACCGCGAGGATGAGGAAGGAAACTACGTCCCACGCGACTTTGCCGACTGGCGCGAGATTCCATCCGAAACGCTGGAGAGGAAAGAAGTCCGCGAAAAACTCGCGGCAGCCCTGGTCTCGCTGGGAGAAAAATATCGCGACGTTTTCGTACTCCGCGATATGCACCACCTGAGCATCGAGGACACGGCGAAAATGCTCGGCATCTCCACTGCGTCCGTGAAGACCCGTCTGCTGCGGGCGCGCTTGATGCTGCGCGACCTGCTTGCCCCGGGACTGGACGCGAACTGGAGTAGCCGGCTGTCGTTTGCAAAGGGGAACAAACCATGGTGATTCGGTGTGAAGATGTGTGGCGCGAGATTTCGAACTATATGGATGGCGATGTGGATCCCGCCCTGCGCGCAGCCATGGAGGAACATTTCCACGAGTGCAAGGACTGCCTGTCCGTACTCGAAGGCACCCGCAACGTAATTCAACTCTATGGCGACGAACGGATGATTCCAGTGCCGCTAGGCTACAGCCATCGCCTGCACCGCAGACTCGAAGGAAACATGCCCGGAAGCCGCCGAAGCTTTCTTGGATGGATGGTCGCCGCAGCAGCAGCCGTCGTAACTGTAGGCACCGTAGGGGTAGCCAGTTCGATTTCCGGAGGCGGCAAAACACGATCCGAACTCGCCCGCGAGGGAACAGGCGTTCCTCCCGATCTCTTGGTTGTCGTCTCCGACGGGGGAAAGATTTTTCACATCCCGGAATGTTCCGTCATTCACGATCGCGCTCATCTACGCACCCTCGCGGCGCGTGAAGCTGAGCAGCAGGGCTTCGTCCCCTGCGTGCGATGCCTGAAGCGATACCTCAAATCCTGACACGTAAGAAACCTGACTCATAAAAAAAGAGACGCAGCTGCTCGCGTCTCTACTTCGTACGAAAACAATTATCCCGGTTAGTTCTGTTTCATTCCGTCGTCGTGCTTCATCCCGTCATCTTTCTTCATGTCGTCCTTCTTCGTCTTGTCTTTCTTCATCTTCTTGGACTTCTTGTCGCTCTTCATGGCGTCGTGCTTCATGCCATCGTCCTTCTTCATGTCGTCATGCTTCATTTCGTCTTTCTTCATGTCGTCCTGTTTCATCGCGTCGCCCGACTGCGCAACTGCCGCCATCGAGAACGCCATGAAACACATGGCCATCAGCCTGCTCATCGCCTTCTTCATGAATCCTCCCACGCTTTCGTCTTGAGATGTGCGCGGGACACAAGCCCCCCGCCTGCATGGGATGCCCCGCCCCCGGCAAAGTTACGGAAAATCCTGCCGTTTCCAGTTCAAGCATCGGCTCGCGCGATGTACTATTTCCGGCTATGAACACCATCAGGATCGCGGATCTCCTGTCCCTCGCAGTTTTACTCTCGGGAACCCTGCTCTTCTCGCAATCCAGCACGCCCGCCAAAGCGCCTGAGTTCGATCATTACGCCATCCACGTGCGGGACCTGGCCAAGAGCGCGGACTTCTACGAAAAGGTCATCGGGCTCGAAAGAATCCCCGACCCGTTCAAGGACGGCCGCCACATCTGGTTCCGCATGAGCGCTCACAACCAGTTGCACGTCGTCGCAGGTGCCACCGAAATGAACTCGCAACCCATCGACGTCCATTTCGCCCTCCGCGTCGGATCCATGGCCAACTTCACTGCCCGCCTCGACAAGGCGCAGGTGAAATATCGCAGCTTCAAAGGCGACGAAAGAATCACCACCCGCCCCGATGGAGTCCATCAGACCTACCTGCAGGACCTCGACGGTTATTGGATTGAAATCAACGACGGGAACTACTAGAGGAACTTTAGGCTAGCTGCCAAACCTCTCCGCGGCCCGAGCCCGCGCCTTGGCAGCTTCTTCTTCTCGATTCTTGGGAGGCGCCGTAGTCTCCAGTGACCGCAGCAGCCGGTTCGACACGCCGGCAATCTCCTCGATGGCCGCCAGGAAGGCCTCTTCATTGGCCTTGGAAGGTTTGTTGAATCCGCTGATCTTCCTCACAAACTGCAGCGACGCAGCCCGCACTTCTTCATCCGTCACCGGCGGATCAAAATTGAAAAGGTTCTTGATATTCCGGCACATTCCCAACTCCTCAAGATCAGGCGAAAACCCAACTACCAGCGCAACCCCACCGTCACCGGAAACAGGCTCGTATTCTTGTCGCTGGTGTAGGCATGATGGTATCGCCCTTCAACGTAGATCTTTGTCATATGGGTCACTCGAAAAGTGAGCCCTCCGCCAATGTTATATCCGCCACCACTGACGGTATTTGATGCCAGCGTCTGCGCCGTCGTCACCACATTACTCGTATTACAAGTAATTCCCCACAGCGCCCACGCCGGCTGGCACACTGTTCCCGGCACCAGGTTTTGGGTGCTAGCATCCACGCTGCGCTGATACCATCCCCCGCCTCCGATGGCATACACGCCGACCTTCGGGTCAAGTGGAAAGTTGTAGAAAAAATTCAGCGTCGCCGATTGCACATGGCCTGTCGCGTCCGGCAGGTGTTGATCTCGTTTCACGCTGTCTTGGAATCCCAGGTTGTAATACATGTATTCGGCTTTGACTCCGAAATTCCGGCTGAAATTCAGCCCGCCGCCCGCTACCCCGTTGTACGATATGCCGGTCGCCTTGCCAACAGCCCCGAATGCGCCCCCGAACCCGCCTCCTACGTTGAAGTTAAAGCGGTTGAAGGTGGTTTGGGCGGATAGCCCGGTGATTCCCAGTCCATAAAAAACAAGCAGAAACAGTATTCCCTTACGCAATCTCGGTCTCCTGATTCAAATGGGCTTTTCTGCGTCTTCAATCCTTTGGATGCGACCATCCGGACAAGAAGGCACTCTTTTAACCAGCGGTGAGCTTCTGCGTCGGTCGGCTCCTTTTCCGTAGTCGGCCTAATGACGAGGTGAACCCCTCAACTTCCTGAAGAATACCGGCCAATAGTTGCGGACAAGGTTGTAGCCTGCACGACTGGCGATATCGATCCCATAACGCTCCAGCGTGTCGCCAGCGGTCCGTTCACCCTCGGGCCAGTAAGCGTTCGCCAAGCCTTCTCCCATGGCAGGTCCAAGCAGGCCCGACCAGTTGGCTACGTCCTTGCCATCGTCGTTACGGGTTACGAAAACACGCGAGACAGCATACTTTATGCTGCCGCCAAACGTGGGGTCGGCCTGGGGAAAGAAGCGCGGATCCTGGTGAAGCATCGATGCCAGGATGAACGTCCCGAAGAACTCACTGGATGCATTTCGCGCCATGGCGGCGCCAAACCGCTTGCCATACCCCTCCGCTCCCTGCCGGTAGCCGTGAGGTGTGTACGTGGCTTGTTCGATCCCCGCCGAGGCCGCGGCTCCCACAAAAGTCCCCACCGATACGCTATTGGCTGCAAAGAGCTTGAACTTATCGCCCGTCGAAAGCCTGCTCTCGCTGGTGGCAATGTTCGGAAAGAACAGCGACCTTCGGGTGACGGTCTCAACCGTTCCCGCGGGAGCCTTACGCGTGGCCGAAGGAGCGTCCGGAGGCGGGCTTGATGCGGGTTGTTGCGCACTGAGCATCGCGACCGAGGAAAGCAAGAGGGCGGCCAAAGCAAGGCCTGAGCGGGTAAATCCGGCAAGCCGGGCAGTTTGCAACGAGGAATGTGGGATCGGCTGGAACTCGCCTTTTGGGCTTCGCTGCAGTGTCTCCACCTGACGAGTGGCAAATAGAGTCAATGGCATCCGAACAGGCTAGCGAATGACGCGCTACTAAGCAAATGCTTTGATGGCCATATTTGGGAAGGCTTTGCCAACCAGACCGATTTTGGGGAAAGGTTCAGGGGAGTCAAACTTGTCGATCATTGCAAACCGCCAGGTAAATAAGCAGTTCGCTCACCGTAAGTCCCGAGTCCAGTAATTCAATCATCCGGTCAGGATCGACTCCCACCTGTTTGCCCAGCAAGACCAACTTCCCTATCGCTCGATCAAGAACCTCCTGATCCGAAACGGTCAGAGTTTCGGCAACACTGGCATCACGATTCGTGGCAGGATATGCCTCTTCCATGGCCATGCCTCCCAACTACTGTGTGCAGACCGCCGATCCCGTCCGCGGCCCGCTCGGATCGCCCTCAACGCCGAGTTTTCGCCAGACTATCCGGAACGCGGTTTGCAGTCTGTGACATCGCTTACAAATCTTTGTGACAGTATCGCGAAAATTCCCAAACCGGATTGCCGAGGCATCCCGAGGGCCAGCCTGCGGTACGAGATTCATCCGACTACCGTGAAATTGTCTTTCACATAGACCGGTGCTACCATCCAATCTATGACGCGGAAAGAGGAGGAAGTTATGTCGGATCGTGACAGCGGCAACAGTTTTGTATGGTTCCTGGCGGGCCTGGGTATTGGCGCCATTGCGGGAGTCCTCTACGCCCCGCGCTCCGGCGACGAGACGCGCGAAGTGCTCCTCTCGAAGGCGCAAGAAGGAAGCGAGCGCGCTCGCCATCATGCCCGCAAAGCCCGCGAACAGGCGGAAGAGTGGATGGAACGCGGCCGCGATGCGGTCACGCAGCAGAAGGACCAACTCCGCTCCTCTTACGAAGCAGCTCGAAAGGTTTACAAAGAAAAGACCGCCGCCGGAAGCGAGCCTGTCGGCGGTGTGTAGTCAGTGTGTAGGACGACGGCGAGGGACGAAGACGAATAAGAATTAAAAAAGAGGACGAACAAGCAGTCCCAGTGAGAGTGCCATGATAGATGACAATCTGCTCAAAGTATTTATCGCGCTGACCACGGTCGCAGTCCTGGTTCAGGCGGGAATTTTGTTCATGCTGTTCCTTGCGGTCCGCAAGGGCGCTGCCCGCATGGACGCGCTTGCCACCGAAGTCACCGCCAAAACTTTGCCAACCCTGGAAAACGCGCAGAGCATGCTGATCGAACTGCGTCCCAAGATCGAAACCCTGGCCAACAATGCCGCCGATTCGACCACCATCCTCCGCGTGCAACTGGGACGCATCGATGCCACGCTCAGCGACGTCCTCGACCGGACTCGTCTTCAGGTCATCCGCGCCGACGAATTCCTCAACCGCACCATGGATAAAGTCGAAGACACGACCGAAGTGGTCCACAAAACCGTTCTGTCGCCCATCCGCCAAGTCTCCGGCCTCATGAGCGCAATCGGCACCGGATTCGAAGTTTTCTTCGGCCAGAAACGCCGTCACCCCCGTAATGGCATGGGCGTTCCGCAAGACGAAATGTTCATCTAGAACGAAGCGCCAGTCCTTGCCGAGTGGCCGCAAGCGCGTCACCCGCTGTTTGTCTAGCCGGAGGAGCCCTCTCGAAGAATAATGTGGTTTCTTTTCCGATAAGTCAAAATCAGCCACGAAACATGCGGACAGAAGGCGTGCACTCGACGTAATCAGTGCCGGGCTAGTGCCTTTTCCTTTGATACCTCCGCCGAGCTAGCCCCTCCCAGACTTCGCGCCCTGTCGCCGTGAAAGAAAATCACGTGGACAAAGAACATCAAAACCAGAGCACCCCCAAATGTGCACACAATCGTAGCCCCGGTTGGCAAATCAAGCAGTACCGAGAAGTACACACCCAGCGCGGAGACCAACGTGCCCATCGTCCATCCAATCGCCAACCGCCGTCCGATCCTGTCCGCGAACAGCATCGCGCCCACCGAAGGCACAATCAGATAGCAGAACACGAGCAGCACGCCGGCGATCGCGACTGACGAGGTCACCACAAATCCAAACGAAGCATAAAACAGAAAATCCCACAAACGGATATTCATTCCGCTGGCTTCAGCCTTGGCCGTGTCAGTTGAGATGAGCAGGAATTTCTTGCGGAAAAAATAATGGAACACGCCGATGGCTCCATACAGCAGGGCCGTCTTCATCACCTCAGCCTTCGACACGGCAAGAATGTTGCCAACCAGCATGTCTTTGAGGTGTTCGGTCTCGCCAGTGGCCTTGCTCATGGCAAGGATCGCGGTCGCCGAAGCAACCGCGTAGGCAATGCCGATAAACGCTTCCTGCGGAATATGTCCGCGCCGCGTGCGGGCCATAGAGAAAATGGCGGCGCCCAGGAACGTGAAACCAAGGCTAAGAAAATAGGCGCCGCGCCCGTGCGGATCCATGCCCACCAGAATTGCAATCGTCGCGCCCAGCGCCGCAATCTGTGCGAGCGCCAAGTCGACAAAGATGACGCCGCGTTCCACTACATGCACGCCCAGATACGCGTGAATCCCCGTGAGAATCAGACTGGCAACAAATGGCCAGAGTAAGAATGGCAGAATATCCATGAGTCTCCCTTAACTGTCTGAACTATTGACTGCCCTGAAACGCTTTTGTCAGCAAAGCGATGTTGTAGTCGAAGAGTTGAAAATAACTCGTAATCTCCTTCGTACCGCCGACTGAGGGCATGTACTCGACTACGACTCCGCCCGTCTCCCGTGCAATCGAATCGGGCGTCTTGCGATCGAAGTAGGGCTCGACCATGATCACCTTCACATGATCGCGCTTCATCATGTTAATGACATCGAGCGTATGGCTCGGTGTCGGAGGAATTCCAGGCCGCGGCTCCACGAAGCCGACGACTTCCAATCCGAAGTGCTTGGCAAAGTTGGGAGCCGAGTTGTGGTAGGTGATTACCTTACGGCCACGATACGACTTCATGTCCGCCAGCCATTTCCTGTCGGCCTCCGCAAGGCGCCGTTCGAAATCCTGGTCGCGCTGCTGGAAATACGCGGCATCCTCCGGATCCATTTCGGCGAACTTGGCTGCGAGCCCTTTGGCGACGCGCCGTCCGTTGTCGGGATCGAGCCAATAGTGCGGGTTTCCGAGCGGATGTACGTCTCCCATGGCGCGGGTAATCGAGCCTTGCGGAATTTCCAGAATCTCCGCAAACTGCCCGGCGTCGAGATATCCATTAGCGCCGGGCTGAATCCGCGAATTTCCGCTCTGTGCGATCAGCGGCGGCAGCCAGCCGATTTCCAGTTGTAGTCCGACCACGACCAGCAAGTCCGCCTGTCGAAGTTTCAGCAGAAAACTTGGCTTGGCCTCAACGAAGTGTGGGTCCTGATAACCCTTGGCCATCGACTCGACGTTGATCTTGTCACCACCAACTTCCTGCGCCAACGCTGCCAGATCAGTCGTCGCGGTGATGACGTTTAACTTCTTTGCTGCCACCACTCCCGGAGAAAGCAGCCCCAAGGCAAGCACTGCAAACGCCGCAAACCAAAATCGATTATTCGATACCTCTGTATTCATGCCATCTCCTCGACTAGAAAGGATGCGCGCCATGCGCTCCCAATGAGAACAGTAACTGTAACAAGAGTTCGTTAGTCTTGTGATCGCCCGCGTAATCGGTAAACCGATACTGCCCGCGAATCTGACTGAACTCGCTCGGCCAATACGTCAGGATCACCGATCCGCCTTTATCCGTAAGGTTAGCCGCCCGCGCCCGATCCGACCAATCGTAGCGTCCACCGACGAACCACCGCCGTTTGAACTGGTACTCGCCCGACGCGTACATTCCGAACGCGCGCTGTTCCAACAACTCCTCGTGGCGCTGACTCCAGATGAATTCGCTCCGCGCCACAAAGGAGTTATAAATGGCCCGCCGCAGCGGCTTCCAACGCAGCGTCGCATCCACACCGTATAGGCTCGTAATGAAATTACTGCCTAGTTCGTTGTGTCCGCGTGCGTACGAAGTACCGATCTCCAGGTTGGTCGATTCGTTCAGATCTTTGTAAGCACGCAAGTGCGCCACCGTACTCACGTCGCTCTTGCTATGTGATTGAAACACCAGTTCGTCACCCGAACCCGAGTCGCCGCGAAACAGCTGCCCGGTTGCCGACAGGAAAATTCCCTTGGGGAAAGGGATGATGCGTTCCACCGAAACACCAGCATCATCGATTCCATCTTCCCCGCCCACCAGGTTCTGCGTCACGAGCGGCCGATCGACAAACGGCAGCACATGGTTATGCATGCCATTGACCTTGCCGAACGCCGACCGCATTTTGCCAACGCGCGCCACAAAACTTCCGGGCAGAGCCGTAAACGTAATGAAGCCCTCCTCTACATTGACGCCGGTCTCGCCGAAGGTCAAAAAGAAGTCGCCCTTCGCATATGGATCAATAATCGCTTGCACGCCCAATTCCGACTCATGCATCTCCAGCGCAGGCGACGGGCGAATCGAATTTCCACCCGCGACCGCGACAAAATCGCCTATCATGCTGATGTCAGGATTCAGCGCCTTAGCCGCCGACCCTCCCGCCCCACCCAGACTTACCGGCGCGGAGGCGACGCTTTCCGCAGGCGCACTCACCGGCGCTTCGGCGGAACTCGGCGCAGCCGCTTGGGGAGCGACAGGCGCTGGAGTTCCCTGCATCTTGAGAGCGCGCATCTGACCTTCCAGCGCGATCAAACGATCTTCGAGATCGCGCACCTTCTGTTGCAACGCCGCGGTATCGTCAGAGGAATTTGAAGAACTTGCCTGTTGCGCGAGCGCCATCCCCGGCACGATCAAACCAAATAGACAAATAGCGATAAACGGCTTCATAGCTAGCTCCTCTAAGGAATACAAGTTGTGGGGTCAAGACTGAGCCCGGCGGAAAAAATCCTAGAGGGTGGGCGGAGCTCGTCGGTCCAACTAAAGTCCTCGCAGAAACTGCCTTATTGGCTGGGAAACCAGGAATGTGCGGGAGCGAGTCGAAACCAGAGAAAAAAGGATCAGCAGCAGTGTAAGGATCAAAGTGTGGGCCAGCGCGCACACTGCACAGATCGGCGAGGCCACCGAAAATGAAGCCTCAAGCCCTGACGCATTGGCGGCGCCGGGAGGGCAAGCATGCGCTCCCTGCAAAACCAGCGCGAGCACCACCACGGCCACGAAGATCCGCCCAAAGGCGCCGCAGCTGGAACCGGAAAATTGTCGACTGGAAAGAATCACACTACTCGCTCAGTCAGATGCCGCAAATACCTGACAAGTCGCTTGCGGCTACTCACCCAAGCGGGATTCTACCACGCAACGCCAGCGTGGCCCCGTGCCGGCCTAATCCTCGGTCACCTAATCCTGGTCCGCGTCGGCCCCCTTACCGCCTCCCTGCAACCGCTCGCTCTTGCCATCCGGAACCTGCACTGCATGCACGGCCTGGTCGGCTGCCAGCCTCTGAAACGCCGCGATATCGGTGGTCCTGACCCGGTCCCAGTTCGCAAGCAATTCGTCTGTCTGTTTTTTCAGCCGTTCAAAAAGCTGAGTCTGGGATTCCGTTGGAGCCGAGTCGGAGCCGCCCGTGACCGACATCGCAAGGAATGCCAGCTTTCCATCCAAGCCGGGCGGATAGGACAGCGAATCCTCATTCGCGCTGATCTTGAGGTTAATTAGCGGATCCCGCACCGCAATAAGCTTGGCATCCAAAGTTCGCGCGCCGTCGAGCAGAACTTTGTAGGAATCCCCCGGTCCCAGCCGCTTCTTGATCCCGCTCAACTGGTCGCGCACGTCCTGAATCTGATTGACCGCGTCATACACGCGATTCAACTGATCCCGTACATCCGACAGAATCTGGAACTGTTTCTCCAGATCGCCCGGAGCAACCTTCACCCGCGGATCAAGCGTCACCTCCAGAGGTGCCATCAGAGTCTTGCCCTCAGCCGTGAGCCTTACCTGATACTTACCCGGCAACGCCATAGGACCGCGCGCTCCATCGCCATATTCCCAGAGATAGTAGCCTGGAACCCGGTGCGCTTCCTCGTAACGTAAATCCCAGACAAAGCGGTTCAGGCCGGCTTCAGCTTTGATTTCCTTTTCCGGTTTCTTGTCGTCTGGATCAAGTGGCTCCTCGGGCACTTGCAGCTTCAAACTCGAATAGTCGCGAATGACGGTGCCTGCCGAATCCAGGATTTCGATTTTCATTTCCTGCTTCGGCGCCTGCTTCAGATAGAAATAGATCACCGCTCCATTGGGCGGATTCTGCCCGGAAAACACAACCCGCGCCCCACCCTCCGGACTCGGAATGCGGCGGCGATAGGCCGTCGACGGCTGGTAGAGGTGCATGTCTTCGTTCGACACGGAATCGGCAAATTGCCGCAGGGGCGCAACATCGTCCAGAATCCAGAACGCCCGCCCATGCGTGGCCAGCACCAGATCGTCGTTCTTGATCACCAGATCGTGAACGGGCACGATGGGCAGATTGAGTTGCATCGTCCGCCAGTGCGCGCCGTCATCGAACGAGACGAACACGCCCCGCTCGGTACCCGCGTAGAGCAGTCCTTTCTTTTTCGGATCCGCTCTCACTGCCCTTACAAAAGCCGTATCAGGAATTCCAGTAGTAATCCGGCTCCACGTCTTGCCATAGTCGCTGGTCTTGAAAATGTACGGATGCAAGTCGTCGTTCTGATGACGATCGATCGCGACATAAGCCGTCCCCGCGTCATGCGGCGATGCCTCGATCAGACTGACGCGGCTCCACTCCGGCAAATCTTTCGGAGTGACGTTACTCCACGTCTTCCCTTCATCCTGTGTAATCTGAATCAGCCCATCATCGGTCCCAACCCAGATCAATCCCTTCGTGAGCGGAGACGGCGCAATCGAAAACACTGTGTCGTAGTACTCGGTGCCCGTGTCATCGATCGTGATCGACCCACCCGACGGCTGCTGCTTGGATTTGTCATTCCGCGTCAGGTCAGGGCTGATCGCTTCCCACCGCATGCCACCGTCGGTCGTCTTGAAGACGCGCTCGCCGCCGTAATAAATCGTGTTCGGATCCTGCGGAGACATCACAATCGGCGCCGTCCACTGAAAGCGGTGTTCAAGGTTCGCCGCGCCCCGGGCGTCCGACAAGTCGGGCCACACCGCAATGTTCTTGACGTGCCCTGTTTTCTTATCGAAACGCGTGATGTTGCCCTCGTAATCGCCCGCGTAAACAATGTCGGGGTCCGGCGGATACGGCGCAATATATCCCGCCTCTCCGCCGCCCACCGGATACCAGTCCTTGCGCCCGATCTCACCGTCATCGCTGCGGCTGGCAATCGCAATGGTGGAGTTGTCCTGCTGCGCGCCGTACACGTAATAGGGATCGCGCGTGTCGGCAGTTACGTGATAAAACTGCGCGGTCGGCTGGTTGTCCTGGCGGGTCCAGGTCTTGCCACCGTCCAGACTCACCGTGGCGCCGCCATCGTTGCTCGCAATCATGCGCCTGCTGTTGGAGGGGTCAATCCACAATCCGTGATTGTCTCCGTGCGGCACTTTAATTTTGTTGAACGCACGTCCGCCGTCGGTCGACTTGAAGAACTCCACGTCGAGGATGTACACCGTATCCGCATCCTGCGGATCGGCAATCACGTGCATGTAATACCAGGGCCGTTGAACCAGGCTGTGACTTCCATTCACCAGCTTCCACGTGTCGCCGCCATCATCCGACCGGTACAGGCCCCCTTCCTTCGCCTCAACGATCGCATACACGCGATCGGAGTTCGCCGCCACCGCTACACCCACGCGGCCGTAGGGCCCCTTCGGTAAGCCATGCTCTTCCAATTTTTTCCAGGTGCTGCCGCCGTCCGTCGATCGGTACAGCGAACTGCCGGGCCCGCCGCTCGCCAGACTCCAGGGCGTCCGCCGAGTCTCCCACAGCGATGCAAACAGAATATTCGCGTTACGCGGATCGAACGCGACGTCAATCGCTCCCGTGTTCTCGTCTTTGTAGAGCACTTTGTCCCACGTCTTGCCGCCATCCATCGAGCGAAACACACCGCGCTCCGTGTTGGGACCAAACGGATGTCCCAGCGCCGCCACAAAAACAACATCCGGATTCCGCGGATTCACAATCACTTTGCCGATTGCGCGCGAATCCTTCAGCCCAACGTTCTTCCAGGTCTTCCCGGCGTCGAGCGACTTCCAAACGCCGTCGCCGTCAGAAATATTTCCGCGAATGCAAGCTTCGCCCGTTCCGACATAGATCACGTTCGGGTCCGCCTGCGAAACCGCGAGGCTGCCAATCGAAGGAGCTCCGTCTTTGTCAAAGATCGGCGACCAACTGGTCGCGCCGTCAGTCGATTTCCACACCCCGCCGCCGGTCGCGCCAAAATAATAAGTGTTCGGATCGCCCGCCACGCCAGACGCTGTCAGCGACCGCCCGCCTCGGAACGGACCGATCGCGCGATACTTCATCCCTTTGAAAAGCGGGTCGCCTTCGTTCTTCTTTGTAGGATCGCTCGCCGCGGGGGCGGCCGATACCGCAGCGTTCGTGGCTGGCTGCTGGCTGCGATTCCTTTCCTTCTGCTGAGACCATGACAACGAGACAAACAGCAACGGCAGCAGTGCAAACGCTGCTACCCGCAATTCCAAACGACGGATCATAAATCGATCTCCGGGGGAAGAATGAGTGCGACCCATGGTAAAGCCGATGGACCCAAACCGACAAATCCGGGCGCGGGCCCAACGTACTTGGACGCACCTGAACCCGTATAGTCAACATTGCAAACCGAGAAACTCCCGTTGACTTCTCCCTGCTCGCGCCTAGAATGTTTCAAACATTTGTTAGCCTCTTTGTTTGAAACAGGATCGAACGAGAATGCAGCGGCAATTCACATCCAACGAAGTGATCGTCCTCACGGGGATCACCGCGCGCCAGTTGCAATGGTGGGACGAGCGCGGCATTGTGGCTCCGGAACACGAAGGACATCGCCGCATCTACTCCTGGGATGAACTCGTCACAATAGCGGTGATCTGCCAGTTGCGGCGCCGCGGATTCTCGCTCCAGGGCGTAAGAAAAGTAATCCATTTTCTACAGCAGGAATTCGGAACCAGTCTGGCCGCCGCAGTCGGCGCGGCCTCCGAGTATCACCTGCTCACCGACGGCACTCATCTTTATCTGCGAACGTCAGCGCGGCAAGTCGTGGATCTTCTGAAGAACGCGCGGCAGCCCATGCTCGACATCTGTCTGACGGATGAAGTCCGAAGAGTAAGAGCGGAAATTCAGGCCCGCAAGAAAGACGCAGCCTCCGAACGCGCCGTGCAAGTGCGCAGAATTCGGAAAGCGTAAGGAAAACGGGGGAAATTATAGTTATGATGATCGGCGAATTGAGCGTTCTAAGCGAGTGGATTCCCGAGCAGATGGAACCTGGAACCGTATTCGTCCTGGAAAACGCGGGCGAAGTCGGCGAGAAAGAAGACCCTTACTGGGCCGTACTGTCCTGTCCAGCCTGCGGCACCCTGGGCCTGGTCACGCGCAAACAGATGGCAGGCCTGCTGCCCGTGATCTGTGGCTCATCCCACTGCTCCGCGCAATTCTTCATCAACAACGACGACATCACGCCGCGCAAACCATTCTAGAAAAAATCTCGCCGTAGAGACGCGGTTCACCGCGTCTCCCTGACCTTAGAAATGCTCTCAGCGTGAGTTTGATCCAGGAAAGTTGCGGCCTATCAAAGGCTTTGCGGCGTTCTCAGCTTGACCGGCACCTGTTCAACGATCTCAATATCAAACCCTTCCAACCCAGCCACCCGTCGTGGATGATTTGTGAGCAGCCGGATCCGCTTCAAATTGAGATCGGAAAGAATCTGAGCACCCAATCCTATGTCGCGCTGCGTCTTCCGCTCACTCTCGGGAAGCGTCGGCAGGCGACGTTCCCGATGGAAAGTAAGGGACGACTGTTCCCCAACCTTTTCCGTCGAAAATCCCTTGGAAGTCTGATGCAAATAAATCAGCGCCCCGCGTCCTTCGTCCGCAATCGTCTGGAGCGAACCTTCAAGCGTGGCTCGGCAGTCGCATCCCGTTGCGCCGAAAACATCGCCCAGCAGGCAGTGCGCATGCATACGCACCAGCACCGGACGCGTCGAGTCCGAAATGTCTCCTCGGATAAACGCCAGGTGCGACCCACCACCATCCACTTCACTCTCGTAAGCGATCACGCGAAACTCGCCATGCCCGGTCTCGACTACGGCCTCGCCGACCCGATGCACGTAGCGCTCATTCTGCATCCGATAGCGGATCAACTCCGCCACCGTCAGCATCTTCATGTCGTGAGTCCGGCAGAATTCGATCAGGTCCGGCACGCGCGCCATGGTGCCATCGTCCTTCATGATCTCGCAGATGATACCGGCTGGCACCATATCCGCGAGCCGCGCCAGGTCGACGGAAGCTTCGGTCTGTCCGGCACGCACCAGCACGCCGCCCTTGCGGGCTCGCAGTGGAAACACATGTCCCGGCCGCGCTAAATCAGTAGGCCGCGTCGCCGGATCAATCGCCACTTTGATCGTGTGGGCGCGATCGTACGCCGAGATTCCCGTCGTCACTCCCTCGCGCGCGTCGATCGCTTCGCAAAACGCAGTGCCGTATTGCGACGTATTCTCCGCGGTCATGTTCCCAATGCGGAGATGGTCCAACCGCTCCTCCGTCAGCGTCAGGCAAACCAGCCCGCGGCCAAACTTTGCCATGAAGTTGATCGCCTCCGGTGTAACCTTCTCCGCCGCCAGCGTCAAATCGCCTTCATTTTCGCGGTCTTCGTCGTCGACCACGACAATCATCCGCCCCGCGCGGATTTCTGCGATCGCAGTGGCCACGTCGGTAAATGGGCTTTTCGAAGACATAAGAAAAAGCAGCTATTGCAGAACTACCAACAGAATACTAGCACCAGGAACGGTGCACCTCGAAAACGCCCGAACCCTCAGTTCTGGGCCTTCTGGAAGTCGACAATCTGTTTCAAAGTCTCGACCGGCGCGCCCCCCGTAATCAGTCGCCCGTTGATGAAAATCGCCGGGGTGCCCGTCACCCCGACCGCCTTGCCGAGCGCCAGCGATGTCTCAATCCGAGCCTTCGTGTCCGGCTTCACCGCGCAAACAGCCGTCTGCTCGGCATCCACGCCCGACTCCGTCGCAATGGCCTTAAGCTTTTCGTCGGCATTGGCGGCGGTAATACTCTCCTGTTGCTCAAAAGTCTTCTGGATGAATTTCCACACCGCATCATTCGACTTGCGTCCCACGCAATCCACATAGCCCGCAGCCTTTTCGGCCCAGTCGTGCATCGGGAGCGGAAAATTCTGAAAGACAAAATGTGCATCCGGCTCCTGCGTCAACAGCGTCTCCACCACCGGAGCCACCTGCTTGCAGTGCGGACACTGCATATCGCTGAATTCAACAATCGTCACCGGCGCTTTGGCCGGCCCCTTGGCGGGACCTGTGACACCCTTTTCCAGTTTCACGCGGTCCTGCTCAAAAGGTTTTGAACCAAACGGGATGATGTCTCCCGTCACCGCGTGTTTGCCGTCGCTGGTCACGTAAAACTTGTTGGTGTTCGACCCCTCCGAACTGCTGATCACAACCGTAACTTCGGTCAGTCCGGGAATTCCCGACGGACGAATCTCCGCCACTTTCCAGGTCACCTCGGGGTTGTAGCCCACCATCTGCTTCATGAAGGCGTCCACAGCATCTTCAGACGGCATACCATTGCCGGCAACAGGCGCTGAAACAACCGGCTTGGCGGCGGGTTTAGTCTGAGCCGTAGCGGCTCCTACCAGACAAAGAAATACAACCACACTCTTGAGCATAAGCTCCTTTCAAAATGTCTAGGACCGGTGCGAAATTCAATTCTGCGCGATCGCTGCCGACTTCTTGCGCGCCAGTTCCAACTCTGGACGCTCGCCGCTGGCGCCAACCTCCGCCAGCTTTCGAAAATACTTCGAAGCTACCGCCGCATCACCCGCAGTTTCCGCGCTCGAAGCTGCGCCCCACAGGGCATTGAACCGATTCGGCGCAGTCTTTAGCACGACCTCGTACTCAGCCAATGCTTCCTTTGGCCGTGCCTGCTCCTGCAACAACTGGGCCAGCAGTTCCCGCGCCGGAATAATCGCGCCCGGTGTCACTGGACTCTTGTCCATGCTCTCTTCCAGTTCAGCAGCCGACCGCATCCCGGCGACGGCATCAGCAGGCTTGCCCGACGCCTGCATAATCCAGGCCGCGACTTCCCACCGCTGAACCTCGATCTGATTCGACCAGTAACTATTCTTCTGTTGAGCCGCAGCATCCCGCAGCCGCGCCAGATTCTTCTCCGCCTCTGCCGCGCGAACCAAATCCTTCGAATGCGCCGAACCCAGCCCGACCGCCATCCAGGTAATCGCCTGCGCCCAGGGAACTCCGTCGGCGTTCACCGCAAGACGGCTCGCCTCATCCCATTTATCAAGTTCCAGCGTGTAACGGGCGGGAATCGCCGACTGGCCGTAGTTCCCGGTCAGCGTGAGTCCGGGAACGTGTCCCAGTGACCCTGCTTCATTGAGAATCGCGCCCGCATCTTTGACGCGTCCCTCTTGCAGATACGCATATTCCAGGTAGTCCATCGCATGCAGCCGCTGATCGCGCGCTTCCCCGTTGGTCGATCCCGCCTCTGCCTGCCTGGCCAGTTCCGCCGACCGCAGATTCGACTGTATGGACTCGTCCCACGAACCCACACGCGTGAAGATGTGCGACGGCATGTGATTGGCATGAGCCGACGCAGGCGCGATTGTCGCGTACTTGCGCGCCGCCGGCAGCGACGACTCCGCCAGCACCGGATTGTCGCTGCAGTGAATGATGTAGTGCGCGACCCCGGGATGATTCGGCTGCTTCGCGAAAATCGGCGTCAGGATCTCGACACATTTCCGCTGATTGGCAAAAGTCTTATCGGTCTTGGGAGCAACGATGTCGAGTGTCAGCGCATGAAAAATTGCCGCTTCGCTGTCCTCGGGATACGCCATCTGCAACGCGCCCATCTTCTTCTCGAACGCCTGGCCGTGTTCGTAATCGCTGTTGCCGTCTTGCCTGTAGATTTCCGCTAGCGCCTCGATAAAGGCGCGCTCGCGAGCCGTAGTGGCCGTTCCCTCTGCCAATCGCTGCGCCTTCCCGATCGCTTCGCGCCCTGCTGCCGCGTCACCGTTCTCCCACAGCCCGTGGTAATGCGACATGGCGATTCCCCACTGTGCCATCGCACACTGTGCGTCCTGGTTCGCCACTTCCCTGAAGGCCGCCCGGGCGTCCTCGTATTGGAACGAGTGCAGCAACGCGACCGCTTTCTGAAACGCTGGCTGAACCGCCTTCGCACAAGACGTCTCGAAGTGGACAGACCCCACTTCCTTTTCTGTGAGTTCGTGGTGGTGTGTTTCATCGCACCAGGCAGAACTCACACTCATCAACAAAATGCACAGGAGCGTCGGTGGTTGTCGCATGTTGATCGCCTCACATCTCCGGCTTCGCCGCGATCGGGAAGCGGCGTCCAAAGCCAAATGCCTTGGTTGAAATCTTAATTCCCGGAGCGGCCTGCTGTCGTTTGTATTCGCTGCGCTCGACCATCCGCACCACCCGCTTCACCAGTTCCAAATCGAAGTCGTGCGCCACGGCGATCTGCTCCGCCGAACGGGCTTCCTCGACATAATCCTCTAGGATCGCATCGAGCACATCGTACGGCGGCAGCGAGTCCGAGTCCTTCTGATCGGGACGCAACTCCGCCGACGGCGCCTTCTCAATCGTAGCCTGCGGAATCACCGCCCGCCGCGAGTTGACGTAAGCGCTCAGGCGGTACACCAGCGTCTTCGGCACATCTGAGATCACCGCCAGCCCTCCAACCATATCGCCGTAGAGCGTGCAGTATCCGACAGCCAGTTCGCTCTTGTTTCCTGTCGACATGACCAGCGCCCCGAACTTGTTCGACAGCGACATCAGAACCATGCCCCGGCTGCGGGACTGGATATTTTCTTCCGTCGTATCCTCCGGTAGGCCCGCGAATACCGGAGCCAGCGTCTGCCGGCACGCTTTGTCGACTTCGACGATGGACAGCAGTTCACAGCGAATGCCGAGATTTTTCGCCAGCTCCCGCGCATCATCAATCGAACCGGGCGACGAATACGGTCCCGGCATTCCGATGCCGGTCACGTTCCCGGCCCCCACCGCATCCACCGCAATCGCGGCGGTGAGCGCAGAATCAATCCCGCCACTCAACCCGATGATTACGCGTTGGAATCCGCATTTGCGAATGTAGTCGCGAGTGCCAAGCACGAGCGCCTCGTAAGCGCTGGCATCCTCCCCCTCGACCTGTTCATGCATGTCGCCGGTGAGACTTTGGGTGTCAAAGTAAATCAGATCTTCGCCAAACGATTTGCCCTGCGCGATGACGCGCCCGTCAGGCGCAATCACCAGACTCGATCCATCAAACACCAGGCTGTCGTTGCCGCCCACCTGATTCACCATCGCGACCGGCACGTTGTCGTTCTTCGCGATGGTCGCAAGCATGTCGCGACGCAGTTCCCGCTTCCCCAGCCAGAACGGTGACGCCGAAATATTCAAAACCAGATTTCCACCGAGCCTCACCAACTCCTCAACCGGATCAATCCCATACAGCCGGCGATTCCAAAAGTGCTTGTCGTTCCAGGCATCTTCACAAATCGTGAGCGCCACTTGCTTGTCGCAGCATTCGAAAAGCTGCTGGCTCTTGGCCGGAGCAAAATTCCGCGCCTCGTCAAAAACGTCATACGTAGGCAGCAGCATCTTCGACTGAATAAAGTCGACACGCCCATTACGCAACAGCGCCGCCGAGTTCATCACCGACTTACCCGTCTCCGCTTTAGCGGGCGTGACAATCCCGCAGATCACCGCGATCCCGTTCGTAGCCGCCGCGATCTGTTCGGCACTTTCCCTATTCCGGGTCACAAACGAAGGCCGCTCCACAAGATCGCGCGGCGGATACCCGCAGACCGCAAGTTCTGGAAATAGGATCAGGCCGGCGCCAGCACTCCGCGCCTCCTGCGCAAACTGGATAATCTTGGCAGCATTGCCAGAGAAATCCCCCACCGTGGGGTTGATCTGGCCAAGGGCAATCTTCACCCTATTAGTTTAGAGGCAGACCGGGTTAGACTGCCAATCGCCCAGGAGCGCTTTGGGTGGCGCGGCAGTTCACCTCTGCGGTAAAGCCTTTGTTCTGACTTGGGTTCACAGAGTGCTGAAAACTCACGATTCGTATCAGGTCACCGCTTTAGCGGTGACGCACGTGCTTCACAATTAGTCGCGGTTTCAAACAGCGGCGGAAGAGTCTTTTCTTGCGAAAACCCCGCCCTCCGTGGCTAAAGCCACATTCAAAACAAAACGGTTACGGCAGTGGCGAACCGCTACGCCACCCAAAGGCAGCTGCAAAAATGCCCATCGTAAACGTTCACGGTTGGTTTAGTATCTTCACTTCTCGCTGTGCAGGCGTTCAATCTCTTAATGATTTGGAGAACTCTCATGGCCCGTGTCAGGGTAGGCCTATTTGTGGTGCTCGTCGCTTTCGGTGGATTGCTCGGCGTCGCTCAGGCGCAGGACAAGTTGCCGTATCGCAACCCGGCGTTGCCGGTTGAACAGCGGGTAGCCGATTTACTTTCGCGGATGACGCTGGAAGAAAAGGTCGCGCAACTGGGCGGAGCCTGGCAGAACCGGGGAATCGTGAAGGACGAGTCAGTGTTCTTCGTGGGTAAGGACCGATCCTTCCTGCCAGATCGTGCGGCAGTGCTTTTGAAGGATGGGCTGGGCGAGATGTCACGTCCGAGCGAGCAGCGCGGACCGGCCGAGATGGCGGAGTTCACCAATACGTTGCAAAAGTGGATCCTCGGACATACGCGGCTGGGAATTCCGATTCTGTTTCACGAAGAGTGCCTGCACGGCCACGCTGCGCCGAAGGGGACCGCCTATCCGCAGGCGATCGCGCTCGCTTCTACGTGGGACACGGCTCTGGTCCACGATGTTTTTTCTGCTACCGCACAGGAGGTTCGCGCGCGCGGCGCACAGCAATGTCTGACGCCGGTGCTGGATCTGGCCCGCGAACCACGCTGGGGGCGGACAGAGGAGACGTATGGCGAGGATCCATATTTGACATCGCGCATTGGCGTGGCTGCGATTACCGGGTTTCAAGGAGATGGCCCCCGGATCGACAAGTCTCACGTGATGGCTACGACTAAACATTTTGCTGTTCACGGCCAGCCGGAAGGCGGAACTAATGTTGCGCCTGGAAACTATTCGGAGCGGGTGGTGCGAGAATATTTTCTCCGGCCTTTTCAGGCCGCGATTCAGGAAGCGCATGCGGCCAGCCTGATGCCTTCTTACAACGAGGTAGACGGAATTCCGTCGCATGCCAACCAGCACTTGCTGGATGACGTGCTGCGCAAGGAATGGGGATTTCAAGGGTTGGTGGTGTCGGACTATTTTGCGGTGAACGATCTGAACGTGTTGCATCACGTCGTCGCAGATGATGCAGTCGCGGCGCGGACGGCGCTGGAGGCGGGCGTGGATGTCGAGCTTCCCGCGGTCGCGACTTTTCGCACGTTGTTGGAGCAGGTTCGGGATGGCCGCGTATCGCAGGCCCTGGTGGATCGGGCGGTGGGGCGCGTGCTGCGAATGAAGTTTCTGACGGGACTGTTTGACGATCCGTTTGTCGACCCCGCGTATGCGGAGAAGGTGACGAATAGTCCGGAGCATCAGCAACTGGCGCTGAAGGCGGCGCACGAAGCGATCATCCTGCTGAAGAATCAGAACAACCTGCTACCGCTCGATCGTTCGAAATATAAACGCATTGCGGTGATCGGGCCGAACGCCGGCGAGGTTCATCTCGGTGGATACAGCAATAAGCCGGGCCGCGGCGTGAGCATCCTGCAAGGTGTGAAGGACAAAGTCGGATCGGGCGGTGAAGTCCTGTACGCGGAAGGTTGCAAGATTACGGAAAGTGACCCGGACTGGGACGCCGACAAGGTCGTGCTGGGAGATCCGACGCTCAACGCCAAGCGCATTCAGGAGGCAGTCGCGGTCGCCCGTAAAGCCGATGTCGTGTTGCTGGTGCTGGGAGAAAATGAGCAGACTTCGCGCGAGGCCTGGGCGGTCAACCATCTGGGCGATCGCGATAGCCTTGATCTGCTCGGCAGCCAGGACGATCTGGCGAAGTCGATTGTCGAAACCGGGAAACCGGTGGTGGTCCTGCTGCTGCATGGGCGTCCGAATTCGATCGTCTACATTGCGGAACACATCCCGGCGATTTTGGATGGATGGTATCTGGGCCAGGAGGGCGGAACGGCGGCAGCGGACGTGCTGTTTGGCGACGCAAATCCCGGCGGGAAGTTGCCGATCACGGTGCCGCGGTCGGTCGGGCAGTTGCCGGATTACTATTATCAGAAGCCGTCGGCGAAGCGTGGATATCTTGGTTCCTCGACGCAACCTCTGTTTCCTTTTGGATGGGGGCTGAGTTATACCACATTCAAGTATGCGAATTTGCGGCTCAGCAATCCGACCATCGGAACGTCAGGGGAGACGAAGGTCAGCGTGGATGTCAGTAATACAGGCAAGTTGCGCGGGGATGAAGTGGTGCAACTCTACATCCGCGATGAAGTGAGTTCAGTGACGCGTCCGATCAAGGAGCTGCGCGGTTTCCGGCGGATCACGCTTGATCCCGGCCAGACGAAGACGGTAGAAATGACGCTGGGATTTGATCAGTTGTCGTTTCTTGATCGCGATATGCATCGAGTGGTGGAGCCGGGAACGTTCAAGGTGATGGTCGGCGGAAACTCGGTCGATCTGATCGACACGACGCTGACGGCGAAGTAGTTGAATTGGGAGAGGTGGGTGTCTCGTGATGAAAATTTCTAAATGCTTGCTCGGACTTAGCGCTTTGCTGTCGGTCACGACGTCGAGTTGCGGTTCTTCGCCGTCTTCGACGACTGTCCCGCCCCCGCCGTCTTTTGTGCTCACGTGGAGCGATGAGTTTAGCGGGGCAAATGGAAGCTTGCCCGATTCTTCCAAATGGGTGATGGAGACGGGTGGCAACGGGTGGGGCAACAACGAGCTTGAGACTTACACCAATCGAACGCAGAACGCGCATATCCAGGACGGGAACCTCGTCATCACGGCTCTACAGGAAACGTACACCGGGTCGGACGGAATCACTCGCAATTACACTTCTGCCCGCATCAAGACCGCAGGGATGCTCGAGCAGAAGTATGGACGCTTCGAGGCTCGCATCCAGATTCCACAGGGACAGGGCATGTGGCCGGCGTTCTGGATGCTCGGCAACAATATCGGCACAGTCGGTTGGCCCGCGTGCGGGGAAATCGACATCATGGAGAATATCGGGAAAGAGCCGGACAAGGTGCATGGCAGCATGCATGGTCCGGGATATTCGGGTGGCAATAGTCTGACGGGTACGGATACGCTGGCGTCGGGAAAGTTCGCGGACGGTTTTCATCTCTTTGCGGTGGAGTGGGAACCAAACGTGGTTCGGTTCTACGTCGACAGCACTCTCTATGAGACGCGCACTCCGGCGGATATGCCGTCCGGGGGGACTTGGGTGTTCGATCATCCGTTTTTTATTATTTTGAACGTGGCGGTGGGAGGGGATTGGCCCGGGCCTCCGGATAATACGACGGTGTTTCCGCAGAACATGCTGGTGGATTACGTGCGGGTGTATACGAAAAAGTAGGTTTTTTATTCGACATTCCGAGTGTGAGCGCTGAAGCGCCAGAAATCATAGGCAGCGAAGCGGCACGACTGAAGTCGTGCCCTCCCGGCTTCGCGGCGAATCCTCTCTCTTCCGGGAATACTTGCGATAGACTCATTCCGCGGTTGAACACGGAGAACACTCACAGATGGCCAATGTTACGGTGCAGTCTCGCGCCACTTCCACGTCAGAATCCAATCAGAGCTACGGCAGCGCGCTTGCTATCGTTACGACTCTGTTCTTCATGTGGGGATCGCTCACGTCGCTGAATGATGTGCTCATCCCGTACGCGCAGCATGCATTCAAGCTGAATCTGGCTGAGAGCATGCTCATTCAGACGGCCTTTTTCGCCGCGTACTTCGTGTTTTCGATTCCAGCGTCGAAGATCATCGATTGGATCGGATACAAAAAGGCGATTGTGGCCGGACTGATGACCATGGTGGCGGCGTGTATCGGCTTTTATCCCGCGGCCAAGGTGCCTTCGTTCCCGTTTTTTCTGACTGCGCTGATCGTGCTGGCGACGGGAATCACCATCCTGCAGGTGGCGGCGAATCCTTATGTGGCGGTGCTTGGCAAGCCGCAGACGGCATCGAGCCGGTTGAATCTGACGCAGGCGTTCAACTCGCTGGGCACCGCGGTGTTTCCGTGGGTCGGCGCGCGAATCATTCTCGGAACCACCACCTCGGCTATCGGACAAAGCACGTCACAGCAGGCGGACGCGATCGTGAAGCTGTATGTGTACTTCTTCGCTCTGGCGTTGTTCATTCTGGCGGTGGGCATTGGCTTGTCGAAGTTGCCGCAGATTCAGTCCGTAGAGCATCATCTTGGCGAAAAGGTGAATGACAGCGTGTGGAAGCACCCGAATCTCGTGTTCGGAGCAATCGGGATTTTTGTGTATGTGGGGGGCGAGGTTGCGATCGGCAGCTCGATCGCGAACTATCTGGCTCTACCCAGCATTGGCGGATTCGCGGCGGGTATCGCGGAGCCGGTCGCCCGGTATCGTGCAGCGCTCGCCGAAGCTGCGACTTACATTTCGATCTATTGGCTCGGCGCCATGGTGGGCCGGTTCATCGGGTCGGCGTTATTGCAAAAAATCAAACCCGGCAAACTCCTGGCACTGGCCGCGATTATGGCAGCGCTGTTGGTGACCGTTTCGGTATTCACCAGCGGCCATGTCGCGATGTGGTCGATCCTGGCAGTAGGGCTGTTCAACTCGATCATGTTCCCGTGCATTTTCACAATGAGCATTGCCGAACTGGGCCCGCTCACGGGAGACGGGTCCGGCATTCTGAACATGGCGATTGTGGGCGGGGCGATCATTCCGTTTCTGGTTGGCAAGGTCGCGGATATGATCAACCGGTCCTACTATCCGTCGATGACGCAGGGCGAAACGAGCTGGGGTCACGGGATTCAATACGCTCTGATTTTGGCGACACTTTGCTATCTCTACATCTGGTTCTTTGCGGTGAGCGGGTCGAAACCGAATAGCGAGCGGTATCGGCGGGCGTAGCGTAACCCCAAGCGCGCGACAGGAGCGAAGTTGTTTTGTTGTAAGGTAAACATGAACGAGTGTATTGTCGGCATTGATATTGGCGGGACGAAAATTGCGGCGGGGATTGTCGATCTGGAAGGAACGGTTCTCGCGGGAAGCCGCTCCGGAATGGCGGCTCGCGGAAGCGCGGCCGAAGGTTTAGCGGCTGTGGAGAGTGCGATCGAGTCGGTGCTGGCAAAGAAGGCGCCGAGCTACAAGGTCCGCGGAATCGGGATCTGTTCTCCGGGGCCGCTCGATCCGCTTACTGGTGTGGTGATCAATCCTCCGAATCTGCCGTGCTGGCGAAATTTTCCGCTGGCGGCCAGCATTCGCGCTTCGCATCGGGTACCGGTGATGGTGGAGAATGATGCGAACGCGGCGGCTCTCGCGGAATGTAAGTGGGGCGCGGGACGCGGTTATCGCAACGTTTTCTACCTGTGCCTGGGAACCGGGATCGGTACCGGTGTCGTGCTCGACGGCGTGATTTATCACGGCCGCACGGGCAGCGCGGGAGAAGGCGGCCACATGGGCATCGACAGGAATGGTCCGCTGTGCGGCTGTGGCAAGCGAGGTTGCATTGAGGCTCTGGCTTCCGGTCCGGCGATTGCGCGCCGTGCTCGCGAGAATCTGGAACGTGAGAAGCTGGCAAAGAGTCCGTCTTCCAGGCTCCTGGAACTCGCGGACGGCGAGCCTGAGCGGATCACGAGCCAAATGGTAGGCGAGGCCTGCGCGGAGGGTGATCCGGTTGCGAGGGCAGTGATTGGCGAGACGCTGGATGTTCTTGCCTACTGGCTGGGAAACATCATCGACCTGATTGAGCCCGAGGTGATCGTGATGGGTGGCGGAGTTGCATCGATGCTCGCCCCTTACCTCGACGACCTGCGCGGGCGCTGGAAGGGTGCCGTCGTCAACCCGTGGCCCGACAAGATTCCCGTTGTGCTGGCGCGGTATGGAGAAGAGGCGGGAGTCGCGGGGGCTGCCGCGCTGCTGACCTCTCCGCAGTCGACTGACGTGGCTCAGCCTGCCTGACAGCAAGATGCGAGCCCCAGAACATTCGGTGATCACTCATTCCCCCAACAAACAATCCGCCTCGGGCTTTGTTCTCGCGGGAGGAAAGAGTTCACGGTTAGGCGCCGACAAAGCGTTCGCCGAGATCGGCGGACGGACTCTTCTGGAGCGCGGGATCGAGGCGATGCGGAGCGTATGCGACGAGGTTGCGATCGTTGGCGATCCGGCGAAGTTCGCGAGCTACGGACCGGTAGTCAGCGACGTTTACCCGAACTGCGGACCCCTGAGTGGAATTCATGCTGCGTTGCTGGGGTCGACGGCAGAGTTGAATCTCGTGATAGCCGTGGATATGCCGCTCGTCACTTCGGCACTGCTTGCATTTCTACGCGGGACCGCGTCCGCATCGGACGCGGTGGTCGTTGTTCCCCGCACCGCGAAAGGCTTTCAGCCTCTGTGCGCGGTGTATCGCCGTTCATTCGCAGTCCCGGCCGAGAAGGCGCTTCGCGCTGGGAAGTTCAAGATTGATGCGCTGTTCGAAGAGGTTCCCGTGCGCATCCTCGAGGCCGAAGAATTGGCAACCGCGGGCTTTGCGGAACGCCTGTTTTTCAATGTGAATACGCCCGACGATCTGCGGGCGGCGAGTTCTGAGTAGAGGACCCGAATTGAGTCTCCGTCCCCACGATCTGGGGCGTTTTCGTGGAAATTTCCCGCACAAATGGTTGAGCAGGGGTCGCCTGTCGTGCCATGCTGTTGGCGATGGCTAACGGAACGACCAAGCCGTACATCGAATTTCAGGACGTCTGCAAGGCGTTCGGAGATCGCGTAATCCTTGATCACGTGAGCTTCGATGTGTTGCCGGGAGAGATGGTGTGCATCCTGGGGCGTAGCGGCGTCGGAAAGTCGGTCTCTCTGCATAACATCATGGGTTTTCTGAAGCCGGATTCCGGGCGTGTGATCGTGGCGGGAGAGGACATCACGGACTTCAACGAGCCGCAGCTGGAACTGATCCGCAAGAAAGTCACGATGGTGTTTCAGAACGGCGCGCTTTTTGATTCGCTGAGCGTGGGCGAAAACGTGGCATTTCCTCTGCGTGAACGTCGAGAGCTGTCAGAAGAGCAAATTCTACAAGTTGTAGACGGCCTGCTGGAGATGGTGGGCGTAAAGGAAATGCGCGATCTGCTGCCGTCTGATCTTTCTACTGGGATGAAGCGCTCGGTGGCGATTGCGCGTGCGCTTTCGGCGCAGCCGGAGTGCGTTTTGTACGACGAGCCGACGACCATGGTGGATCCGCTGATGGCGCAACTGCTCGGCGACCTGATCGCGCGACTGAAACTGCAATTGCACCTGACTTCAGTGGTGGTCACCCACGACATGCGACTCGCCAAGAAGCTCGCGGACCGCATTGTGTTTCTGCACGAAGCGCGGGTGATTTTCTTCGGACCTTACAAGGAAATGGAGAAGTCCGACGAGCCCATTGTGAAGGAATTTCTGGAGCTGGATGAACTGACGCTGGAAGCGTAAGGCAGTGGCCAGTGGTTGATGATTATCACGGTTGGTTTTTGGGAGGGCACGGCATTAGCCGTGCCGCCCAGCGCGATATTGATTGGGGCTTCCCCCCCAAGGTTCGCTGGCGGCCGACTCTAAGAATTACGGTGGCGGCCAGTCCCTCAGCGGCTGAAGCCGGAGTTCTTGCACCTATCGGCACGGCTGAAGCCGTGCCCTCCCGGTCCCGCTAGTTCGCTACGAAGGGCGTGCGCTCGACCACTCTTCCCATCCACCGCTCCTCAAAACCCTTGCCGCACCAACTCTTCGATCGTGAGGTGGCTCTCTGGTTCGCGCCGCATCATCTTTTCGACATACTTCGCGATCAGATCGGCTTCGAGATTCACGGGGTCTCCGGGCTTGAGTGATCCCAGGTTTGTCATCTCGACGGTGTGGGGGATGACTGCGATCGTACAGCGCTTGCCTTCGAGCCGGGCGACTGTGAGGCTGATGCCTTCGATTGAGATCGAGCCTTTGAATACGGTGTATTTCTCGATCTCGGGTGCCAGTTCAATATGCAGCCACCAGTTTTCTGATCCGGCGATGCGTTCCAGTTCGAGGAGGCGGCCGACGCCGTCCACGTGTCCCTGGACGATGTGTCCGCCGAAGCGGCCGTCGGCTTTCATAGAGAGTTCCAGATTGACCAGCGCGCCTTCGTGAATACGCGAGAAGGAAGTCCGCTCCCAGGTTTCGGGCGCGAGGTCGGCGGAAAAGGATGTCGGCTTGATGTCGAGTGCGGTCAGGCAGACGCCGCTTACGGAGACGCTGTCGCCGGTGGCTAGTTGTCCTGGCGTGGTCTTGGCCTCGACCGTGATGCGGCGGTTCTCGCCGCGCTGCTGGATTTTGATGACGTTGCCTACTTCTTCGATGATTCCAGTGAACATGCCGGACTCCAGGGATTCGTAGATAGTCTAGAGCATAATGGGTTCTACACTTGCATCCTGAGAAGGACCGGATCGCGGATAGCGATCCTCTTCCCGTGCGTTTATGTGTGGTTTATGTTCTCCCTGCTAACATCATCCGGGCAATTCTGCGGAGGGATTCGTGCGAATCCTGCTGGTCGAAGACCAATCCGATGCGGCCCAAGTTCTTGCCAAAGGCCTGCGCGAGCAGTCCTATGCAGTCGATATCGCGGCGGATGGAGAGATGGCGCTCTACCAGGCGAGCATCAACGACTACGACCTCGTGCTGCTGGACGTGATGCTGCCTTTGCGCAATGGAATCGAGGTTTGCCGAAGCTTGCGAGCGGGCGGTTCGGGCGTAGCAGTGCTGATGTTGACCGCGCGTGACGCCGTCCATGATCGCGTCCAAGGACTGGACGCTGGGGCTGACGACTACCTGAGCAAGCCCTTCGATTTTCATGAACTGCTCGCCCGAATACGGGCATTGCTGAGGCGTGGTCCGGAAGTGCGTCCGGAGACGGTGCATGTTGCCGATCTGCTGATTGACACTCGGTCCCGACGGGTCCTGCGAGCCCACCGTTCCATCACACTGACCGCCAAGGAATATGCCCTACTCGACTACCTAGCACGCCACGTGGATCAAGTAGTGGGCCGGGCCGAGATCTCGGAACACGTTTGGGACGAAGCGTATGATCCTTTTTCCAACCTGATCGAGGTCTACATCCAACGCCTCCGCCGCAAGATTGATGAGGGCAACTCCCCGAAACTGCTGCGCACCCTCCGCGGGGAGGGGTACATGCTCTCATCCGAGGAGCCTCGCGGCGATGTCTAGTCCGCTACGCCTGCGATTGACACTCTGGTACGTGGGCGCGTTCAGTGTGGTGCTCATCCTGTTCAGCACAGGGGTGTATTTCTTCGTCGCGCGCATTCTGGTAGGCCGCATGAATGCGAATCTGCGCGTCACTCTGCATACAACCAGGTCAGTCCTTGCGCGCAACGCAAACCAGTCCATGGTCGCGGAGGCACTCGAAGATCCTCGTTTCCCGGGCCAGATCGTTGCCCTTGTTAACGCCGATGGCCAAGTGCTTGCGCGAAAGCCGATTCGTTCCGCTGTGGCCTTCCGGCTTCCGGCTCTCCCCCTTCGCGCTTCGCCATCCCCGCAGTTCTATGAACTGCAGGAATCCAACTCGGAAGCCGACGATAGCTGCCGTGGGGTCTATCAACAACTGACGCCGGGGGCAGGGGGCGGTTCTTCCACGTTCGTGGTTGTCAGCGCTTCCGCGGAGACCATCGGCGATCAAATGGATGCGCTGGAGACCGGGTTAGAGGCTGCGATTGTGCTTGCCCTGCTTGTCTCCGGTTCGGGAGGCTGGTTGCTGGCCCGACGCAGTCTGTCACCACTGGCGGACATGGCTGCCGCGACCGAACGTATCACAGCGAATAATCTCGGGGAACGGCTTCCAGTGGGAGCCAGTGATGAACTCGGACGCCTGGCTTCCAAATTCAACGAGTTACTGTCCCGTCTGAGCGCATCGTTTTCGCAACAGCGGCAGTTCATGGCGGATGCTTCCCATGAACTGAGGACGCCACTCTCGGTTGTCCGGACGGCGGCCCAGGTCGCATTACACAAGCCGCAGCGATCCGATTCGGAGTATCGAGAGGCTCTCGCCGTGATTGAGCAGCAGGCGGGTCGTTTGAGTCGCATCGTGGAGGACATGTTCGCACTGACCCGCGCCGACATGAACCAGCTTCCGCTCAACATGGGCGACCTCTATCTCGACGAAATCGTCGCGGATACAACGCGCGCGGCCGGCATTTTGGCGCAGCGTAAAAGCATTCGGATCAGATCGCAATCCACCGGGGAAGCTCCCTATCGCGGCGACGATCGCCTGCTCCGGCAAATGATTTCCAACCTGCTCGATAACGCGGTCAAATTCACGCGGGAAGCCGGAACCATCGACGTGCGGTTGCGACAAACCGGCGTCATCTACGAGATTACAGTCGCCGACACGGGCTGCGGCATTCCCGATGAACTTCAGCCTCGGGTCTTCGATCGATTCTTTCGTGTCGACACAGCGCGGTCGGGGCCGAATGGGCTGGGTGGAGCTGGTTTAGGTCTTGCCATCGCGCGCGCCATCGCCGAGTTACACGGAGGCCGGCTTACACTTCAACACTCCGGATCTGCAGGCAGCACATTTTTGATTTCTCTGCCCTGTCGTGAGTAAGGCTTAAACTCTCTTTCCCCAGTTGCCAAAAGCGAATCGGCGACCGAACCCTTCTAACCGCTGGAGACAAGCAATGGAAGGGTCAGGTCGCCGGCTGTTTACCGCAATGCACCTGCATGATTTCGTTAATTGCCAATGATCTGAACCAGAGGAAAGGTGTCGCCCGTAACCAGATCAACGGTCAGCACATTGCCGACTCCTGGAGCATAGAACTTGTGTTCAAGGGCGCCAGGCTCGAGTCCGGTGACTTCCTCGGTCTCAAGGCAGTGATGAAAGGTTCCTGCGGGAACGGTGGCGGTTTGATTCAGGTCAAGCACGCCTGCGGAATCCTCTGCCGTGTTCAGCAGGAACTCCTGGCGATAGAAGTCACCGGCTTTGGGATGAGCCTCCATGACAATGCCCGGGCTCGCGCCCTTCAATCCGCCCTGCCAGGAGCCCCCAAGGCTGGAAATCCGTCCATTGACGAGTTCATCCGAGTCTTCGCCGAAGTACCAGACACTTCCGTCTTTGTCCTGGGCGAACCAATCGAGTGTGTCTTCAGTGAGTTCGCCGTCGGTGAAGACCTGATCGTGAATTTCCACGCAGGTGACTCCGTCAATAAGCTTGGTTTTCGTGGTAACCGCGAACTCGGTTCTTATAAAACCACTAGACGTGGGCCCCTCGTAGATGTATGTCGTACCCGGCTTCAGGGGAAAGTACGGATTGTCGATGACGGAGGAAAAGCTAGCGGGATCAATCGTCGGATTGTAAGCTCCACCACCTAACTTGTGGCATATCTGGTTACGTTCGGTGAACTGATCCTGGCAGGACGTCAGGGCAGATTGGTAGTCTGACTTGGCCTTCAGAATACAGGCCTGCTGGCTTTGCGGGTCGGAAATGTTGGCGCACATTCCCAAGGCGTTCCAATTATCGCTCTGGGCGATTTTCTTGCAGGAGTTCAAACCATCTTGTGCAGTTACTTGGCAAACGTTGGCTGCTCCGGCAGTTGCGGTGGCGCTAATAACCATCGCAAACACTGTGCGCTTCAAGTGAGATTGACGATTCATGGAAATCCTCCAGGGACTTTGTCGCTGCTTTGGCATTCGCTGATCGCGAAGTGGCGGATTCGAGGAGAATCCTAGCAGCCGCGAGATAAACAGAAAATGAACGGCTACCAAGGGGATGACAGAATCACGATGAAAAGGAAAAATACGGAGAGTTTGCGACCCTGCTTGCCTCTTCGGCGACGCCGGTGAGCATGACTAGGCAGGACTCAGCCAATAAACAATACATCGCGCCTAGCTGCTGAGTGGTTCGTCGCCGCTAGTGTCCTACCAGTTGCCAGGTCTCGTTCATCAGGAAGCCGTCGGCAGTCAGGCCACCGAACAGGATTACTTGATGAGAGGCGCGATCATGGGCCATCCCGACGCCCTCGCGGGCTGACAGGGAATTGTTTGGGGACCATTGAGCCCAATCGGTTCCGCTCCATGACCAGGTTTCTCCCGTTCCGTCGTCATTAAATCCGCCGAACAGCACTACGGCATGGGCTCCGGGGTCGAACGCGCTCCCTCCACCGACGAACCGGGGCACCTGAGTCGCGGGCGTCACCCATGTCCAGTCGACGCCGTCCCATGTCCAGGTGTTGTCCGTGCGAATGGTGTCGCCGTTGCCGCCGGTCATGACGACGTTGTGCCGGAGCACATCGAGGGTTGCAGTCCCCCAGCCCCTGGGGATCGGAATCGTGTGAGGGTGGAGTTGTTTCCATGAGTTGCCGGTCCAGCGCCATGTGATGTTGAAGGCCGGGACTCGCCGGTTGGCGTTGTATCCACCGAACATCATTGCGCCTCGGGTGAGCGGATCGGAAAACAATGAGGCCCCGGTTGCGTGCGGCGGCGATTTAACCATGGATACCTCGGTCCAGGTCGAAGTCGCGCCGTCCCACACCCATGTGTCGTGCAGATACTTGTTGGTGTTGAAGCCGCCAAACATCACCAGCTTTCTGCTGGGGCGGTCAAACGCCATGCCGGCGCCGTTTCTTGGCGATGGCGCGACCGCGGTTGCGACCTGCGTCCAGTTGACGCCGTCGAAGGTCCAGGTGTCGTTGAGATTGCCGTTGTCGCCAAAACCGCCGAACAGGACGATTTTCTTGCTGACGGGGTCATAGGCCATTGCCGGATAAAACCGCGCAGGAGGAGAAACAGCCGGCGCAAGCTGGTTCCAGGTGGAAGCATGAAGCACTGGCAATGCCGACAACAGTGTGAGTGCAGCCAGAGCAGTGAACAATCGGGTCGTCATTTGGCGGGAAGACATTTGGAGCAGGGCCCTTTCTAAGGCAACTCTTGAGGATGATTGGATTACGTTGGACAGAGCCGACAAGTTCCGTTGATTGAAACAACGAAAAGGGCGTCGAGACTATCCACAAAACGAAATCCGAGTCCGGGCGGGAATGATGGACCCGACGAAAGCTATTGTCAATATGCACGGCTTTGCAGCTGGGAAGGGTATTTGAGGCCGGATTCAGTCCTGGTAAGGATCCCGCAAGTACCCTTCGACGGCAAAGTCCTCTCCGAACTGATGCACTTCAATTCTCTGGGCTCGTAGCATGCCGTGATGACCCGTGGCGCCTCCGCTGGCGGCGAATGGGACGGCGCCTTCACCGAGAATCTTTGGGGCGTAGTAGAGGAATAGTTTGTCGACGACTCCCGAGGAGAGAGCAGTCCAATTTACGGTTGCGCCGCCTTCGATCAGGACGCTTGTGATCTGCTGCTGGCCGAGATGGCGCAGGACGGCGGCCAGGTCGGGGCGTCCGTCGGGATGGGCGGGAGCGATGTGTTCGACTCGGATGCCGAGTTTTTCCAGTTCCTGCTTCTTGGTTTCATCGGCCTGCGAGTAGAGGACCAGAACGTCGTTCTGCGCGGTCTTTACCAGGCGCGATTCCAGCGGCAGGCGGAGCCACGAATCGAGCAAGACTCGCAGCAGGGGACGCCTTCTTGGCAGGCCGCTGCGGTCGGTGAGCAGAGGGTCGTCGGCGATGACGGTGCCTACGCCGGCCATGATGGCGTCGTGCTGATGGCGCAACTGGTGGACGTGCTGGCGCGCTACTTCACCTGTGATCCAGCCGCCGGTTGATCCGCCCGCTGCTATGTTGGTGGGGTGTGGCGACCCCGAGGGCGCGGGGGCGATTTTGCCGTCCAGGGTCATGGCGGCTTTCAGCGTCACCAGCGGTGTCCCGGTGCGAATGTACCGCGCGAAACCCTCGTTCAGCTCTTTTGCTTCTTTCTCAAACAGGCCAACATCGACCTGGATTCCGGCGGCGCGGAGTTTGTCGAACCCCTGACCGCTGACTTGCGGATTCGGATCTTTCATCGCGCAGACTACGCGGCGGATTCCGGCGACGACGACGGCGTCGGCGCAGGGAGGAGTGCGTCCTTGATGGGAGCAGGGTTCGAGGTTGATGAAGAGAGTGCCGCCTCGGGCGCGTCCAGCCGCCTTTTCGAGCGCCAGGATTTCGGCGTGCTTTATGCCTTCGTAAGTATGGGTACCTTCGCCGACTTTTTTGCCGGCGGAATCGACGACTACTGCGCCGACCGCCGGGTTGGGCGAAGTGAGGCCGATGCCGGCACGGGCCAGTTCTAGCGCTTTGCGCAGGTGATAGAGTTCGTCGCTCAATTGGCGCTAGTTCCCGTCTTCTTCGAGTTCGGCTACGGCGGCGCCGCTACGGCCCGGGCGCGGGCGGCGGATCGGGGCCATTTTGTAGGCGAAGGGATCTTCGGGTTCGGGCCTCGGGCGGAAGAGACTTAGCAGCCGGTCTAGTAAGCGCTGCAGACGCGATTTTGATTTCGGCTTCATCGGGCTGGTCCTCCACGTTCTCGGGCCGCACAGGGGCTGAAGCCCCGGCCACCTTAGACAGCTTACGCGGCCCTGAAGGGCCGCTCTTCCACGGTGCTGCACGCTGTTTTGCACGCGCCGTACGATGTATTGCACACGAGGACTGCCCTTACGCAAACAGCGAGTCCACAAATTCTTTCGCGTCGAACGGCAGCAAGTCTCCAGCTTTTTCGCCTACGCCTACGAATCGCACGGGCAATCCTAGCTCGCGTGAGATCGCTACGACTACGCCGCCCTTGGCGGTGCCGTCTAATTTCGTCAGGACGATTCCGGTCACTCCGGCAGACTGTGTAAACTGGCGAGCTTGTTGCAATCCGTTCTGGCCGGTGGTGGCGTCCATTACCAGCAGCGTTTCATGTGGCGCGCCGGACACGATGCGCTCGGCGGTGCGTTTCATTTTTTCGAGTTCCATCATCAGGTTCTGCTTGTTGTGCAGACGCCCGGCGGTGTCGACGATCACGTAGTCTGTCTTACGGGCGGTGGCGGCTTGCAGGGCGTCGAAGAGCACGGCTGCCGGATCGCCTCCGGCTTTGGTTTTGATCACTTCGGTTCCGGTTCGCTGTCCCCAGATTTCAAGTTGTTCGATGGCGGCGGCGCGGAAGGTGTCAGCGGCGCAGAGCAGGACAGTCTTGCCTTGCGAGCGGAAGACTTGCGATAGCTTGCCGATCGTCGTGGTTTTGCCGGTGCCATTCACGCCAACGACGAGGATGACTTCCGGGGCGCGAGCTACCTTCGTGAGCGGCTGCGAGGCGGTTACGTTAAGAATTGCGAGCAGTTCCTCTTTGAGAAGGCGTTTCAGTTCGGCTACGTCTTTGATCTGCTTGCGGTCGGCTTTGTCGCGCAGTTTCTGAAGAACTTCCTGGGTCGTGGTGGTGCCGAGGTCGGCTCCGATCAGGGTGGCTTCCAGGTCGTCGAGCGTGGAACGATCGATTTCCTTGCCGATCGCGACCACGTCCTCGATGCGTTCGGCCAGGTTCTCGCGGGTCCGCGAGACGGCCTCTTTCATGCGATCGAGGAAACTGGGCTTCTGGACCTCGTCCAGGCTGCCGAATAGGGTCTGAATCATGGCGTGTCCGCTGGGTCGATTATATAGGGCTGCGAGTTAAGCATTCAGCACTCAGCCTTCAGCACTAAGTCCAAGGGCATCGGCTTCGAAGGTCGCCGCTGCGGCGTCCGCAGCGCTCTACGATCTACGCGTGTCGGCAACTACGGGGTCGACCGGTGTTATAGGACTGGGCAAGGGCTGGGGCGTACCGGGAAGTGCCGCCACCTTGGGAAGCTTGATGTCTCCGCGTAGAAAGATGGCTAGCAGAGCGGTGACTGCGGTGGGGTCCAGGCGCTTGCCGGAGAGATTTTCGATGATCCGGATTGCTTCGTACGGGTCGTGGGCCTGCTGATAGGGACGGTTGGTGGTGAGGGCGTCGAACGTGTCGGCGACGGCGATCACGCGGGGAAGCAGGGGGATGTCGTCGCCCGACAGTCCGTAGGGATAGCCGCGTCCGTTGAGTGCTTCGTGGTGCAGTTCGATGCCGGGCAGCATTTCGCGCAACTGGGCCACGGGCCGCAGCAGGTTCGCGCCCTTGGTGGTATGCGTTTTCATGATTTCGAATTCTTCCGGCGTGAGCGCGCCGGGTTTTTTCAGGATGCGGTCTTCGATTCCGATCTTGCCTACGTCGTGCAGTTGGGCGGAGATGCGGAGGATTTCCAGGAAGCCGGGATCCAATCCCATTTCCTTGGCGATCATGAGCGAGTACTTGGTGACGCGGTCGGAATGGCCGCGGGTGTAGGGATCTTTTTCGTCGACTGCGCCGGCGAGAGTTTGAATCGAGCCCATGAAGAGGGCTTTGTTTTCGTCGGCGGCGCGCCGCAGGTCTTCAACAAACTGTTCGAGTTCTTCGGACATAGTGTTGAAAGTCGATGCCAGTTCACCAATTTCTGTTCGGGTCTTGATGTGCACGCGCTGAGTGAAGTCGCCCTTCGCGATGGCGCGGCTGGATTCGGCCAGCACCTGCAACGGATGCGTGATGCGGCGGGCGGAGAAGATACTTAGAAAAATGCTGAGGAAAACCGCCAGCAGAGCCAGAAGGCGTCCGGTGCGCTGCATTTCGTAAATGCTGCGATAAGCTTCGTCGCGCGGCTTCTGCACGACCACGGCCCAATCGAGCGCGGAAACGGGACTGTACGTTCCCAACATTTGGATGTCGTTCTTGCCGTCTCGAATCGCGAATTCACGGGTGGCTACGAGTTGGGCCTTGGCTCCGTCGTCGACGAATCCGCGGACGATATCGAAGGTCGTCATGTCCTGGCCGGTGGCAAATTCGGCGGATGCGGCGGCGACCAGGCGTCCCTGGCTGTCGACCACATATGGGATAAGGCCAGCGCGATTTACCTCCTGCAGGCGGCGAATCAGGAATTGAAGATCGATGACGCAGCCGATCATTCCGAGGAAGCGGTCGCCGTAGAGAATCGGCGCGCTGACAAGCAGCACGGTGCGAGCGGATTTGCCGCCGCCGATGACGAGCGGCTGACCGCTATAGCTGCGTTTTTCACGAGCGGCGGCGTAGGCGCGTTCGAGTTCGCGTTGCAGAAAGGCGTCAGGTTCGATGCGTCCGGCGGAAATTCCTTTGGCATCGAGGTTCAGCACGGTCGCATAGGCGATGTCGTTGGAGGACGACACGAAATGTTCCAGCAGAGCGCGTAATTCCGGCGCCGCAATATTTTGTCCGCCGATATCGTTACCGGTCGTGACCTGGATTGACGATGCCAGGTTCGAAAGCATCATCCGGAGCGTTTCCTGGTGCTGGGAAATGTCGTCGGCGAGCGATCGGGTGACGGTATTCTGAAGCAACATTTCGTTGGTTTTGAGGCGCTCCCGATTCATAGCCTCAATCTGCGCCGAGTAGAAATACATCGGGACGACGCTGATCGCCAGCAGTACGCCGAGGATGACGTAGAGCAGTGGTACACGCGTAGGAATGCGCAGCTTCAGTGGCAAAAGGCCTGTCCCTCGGGCTGAGCGCGGGGGTGCTCGCTCCGTATCGGTCTATTTTAGGTTCGTAGCGGGTCGAACACTTAGGTGCTGCTGGTACAACTGACCGTTACGGAAGTAATCAGTGCGGGTCACCGGCGGATGGCCGTAGGGGCTGAGTGCGCATTCGCATGGGGACGCGCCCATTCGCTGAAATTCCGTGCGGTCGCGTGATACAACCTTGGCATGACCGGAAAGCCCGTTTCAGCCCTGCAACCGACCATCACCGCGCAAGCGCCCTGCCGCGCCGACCTGGCGGGAGGAACGATCGACCTTTGGCCTTTGTATCTGTTTCATCCGGGGGCGCTGACACTGAACTTTGCGCTGGAAGTCTTCACCACTTGCCGGATCACTCCGCTCAAGGGGCCGCAGATTGAGCTGTGTTCGATCGATACGGATCGCTCGGAATCGTTCGCCAATCTCGACGAGTTGGTTGCCAGCAGAAAGCATAAGCACGTGCTGGCGGCTTATCTCGTGCGCTACTTTGCGCCTGAGCGGGGATTGCGGGTGGAGACTAACTCGCAGTCGCCAGCAGGGGCGGGGATTTCGGGATCGTCGGCGATGATGATCGCGACTACCGCAGCGCTGGCGAAGTTTACCGGGAGGGATCTGGATCTGGAGACGATGCGCGTTGTCGCGCAGAACGTTGAGGCGCAGGTGATCCGCGTGCCGACGGGGTGCCAGGACTACTATCCGGCGCTCTATGGCGGCGTAAACGCGATTCATCTCGATGCCGACGGCGTGCGCCGCGCCGCGGTGCCGGTGGCTCCGGAGGAGATCGAGCTGCGCTTCGTGCTGGTGTATACGGGTGCGCCGCGGCAGTCGGGGATCAACAATTGGGAAGTGTTCAAATCGCATATCAATGGCGACAAGCACGTGTTTCGCAATCTGGAGAAGATTGCCAGTATTGCGCGCGAGATGCACGGAGCGTTGCTCCGCCATGATTGGGAAGATGTCGCGCGGTTATTGCGCGAGGAGTGGAAGCTGCGTCGGACGAATGCGCCCGGCATTACGACGCCGCTGATCGACAGGCTCATTGCCGTGGCGCGCAAGAGTGGCGGTCGCGCCGCGAAGGTTTGTGGCGCGGGTGGAGGCGGGTGCGTCCTGATGATGGTGGAAGAGGGAGCCAAGGAGGCGGTGGCGAGCGCGGTGGGGCGGGCCGGCGGGCACATCATGCCGTTGCGGGTGGCACGTGAGGGGTTACGGGTGGAGAGTTTGGCGTAGCGGCCCGCCACCAGTCATTAGTTATCGCTCGTCCTCGAAGTTGAATGTGTTGCCGGTTATGTTGAGATAATGGGCGAACAACAGCGACGCCTAGCGCAGCACGTCATACGCCAGTGACACTCTTCCCGACCTGTAAAGCTTGTGGCTCACCAACCGCAGCTTAGCTGGATCGTAGGGAGGCGGAACCAATGGCACTCCGTCTCCTAACAAGACAGGTATAACGCTCACCTCGACGGTGTCCACGTGACCGGAATCGAGCAAGGAGCGAAAGAGTCCGCTACCTCCAAATAGCCAAATATCTTTGCCCGTCCGAGCCCGCAGCGCTTCCACCCAACTCGAATTCAGTTCGGAGATGACCGTCACTCCCGGGTGCGCTTGCTGTTTCATTGTCCGCGACAAGACGATTGTCGTGATTCCAGTAAACGCCGCTTCGCCCAGTCTTTTGCGTGCAGCCTCATACGTGTGTCGCCCCATGAGCAAGGTGTCGAATTGCGCCCAGATGGCAGCGAAGTCAACCTCAGGGTCGACGCCGATCCAGTCTGCTTCTCCGTTAGGACCAGCAATATAGCCATCCAAACTCATCGCCACCGCATAGCGAATTTTCCTCATGAATATGCGCTCCCCCGGCCTTCTTGTGGTCGTCTGGTCGAGTTTCCAATGTTATTTGCTCGGCGCAATACTAACGATGACCGACTTCGACGCCGGCGTCATGCTGCCGCGTGCCCGCTGACCAAGCGGAACGAGCGCATTCGACTCCGGAAAATACATGGCCGCGTTGCTACGAGGGAGGTCATATGGAATTGCGCGAACCGCTTTTATCGTGCGTTGCTCTCCGCGGTAGTGGCTGGTCAGATCGACGAGTTGTTGTTCGACGAGGCCGCGGTCGCGCATGTCTTCGGCGTTGAGGAAGACGACTCGTCTGCCATTGTGAATGCCCCGGTAGCGGTCGTCGTTGCCATAGATCGTTGTGTTGAACTGGTCGTGGGTGCGGATGGTGGTCATGACCAGTTGTCCGGGTGCTACTTGCAGTGGTTGGATCTGACAGACGGCGAATTCGGCTTTGCCGCTGGCGGTGCGGAATTGTCGCTGCTTCGCGGGGACGGGCGCGTAGAAGCCGCCCTGATCCAAAAGTTGATTGAAGTTCTCAAATCCAGGCACGATTCTCGCAATTTTCTCGCGCAGGTGCCGGTAGTCACTGGCGTATTCGCTACTCCAGGTGCTTCCGAAGAGGGCGTCGGCGATGCCGCAAACGATGGTCGCTTCGCTGCGCAATTCCGGCGAGACCGGCGGGAAGATGCCGCGCGTGGGCGAAACCCAGGACACGGTATTTTCGACCGAGCCCATCTGGTCAAGTTCGGTCCGCGAGAGGCACGGGAGAATGAGGGCGGACTGGCCGGTTACAAGATGGAAACGGTTCAGGCGGGTGGCGATGGACACCGTCAGTCGTGTTTTGCGCAAGCCGCTGGCGACGGCGTTGGTGTCGGGCGTCGCCGACAGAAAATTTCCTCCCAGGCTCAAGAACACACGCACGCGGCCTGCGGCCATGGCTTCGATCCCTTCTACAGTGTTGTAGCCGTGTTTGCGCGGGCACGAGATGGTGAACTCTCTTTCCAGCGACGCGTAAAAGGTCTCGGGCATTTTCTCGGCGATGCCCATGGTGCGGTCTCCTTGGACGTTGGAGTGGCCTCGCACGCAAAACAGGCCGGCGTTGGGACGCCCGACGTGGCCTCCGATGAGCAGCAGGTTGGTGAGTTCCCGGATGTTGTCGACGGCGTTCTCGTGTTGCGTCAGGCCCATGGCCCAGCAGGCTACGGTGCCTCGACTTTTCGCCAGTAGGGTGGCTGCTTGTTCGATCTGTGCGCGAGCGATACCGGACTCGCGAACGATTAGGTCCCAGTCGGCAGCTTCGATGTTGCGGCGATAGTCAGCAAATCCGTTTGTGTGGAGGTCGATAAATTCGCGTTCGATTGCGTTGTTTGCCAGCAGGCATTTGGCCAGCCCTTGTAGCAGCGCTACGTCGCCGTTGATGCGGACTTGCAGGTAGAGATCGGCGAGGGCGGTGCCGTTGCGAAGAATCGCCAGCGGATGCTGCGGGTGAACGAAGCGAATCAGGCCGACTTCCTTCAGGGGATTGACGGCGATGATGCGCGCGCCCCGCTTCTTTGCAATTTCCACTGAGGTCAGCATGCGGGGATGATTCGTACCCGGATTCTGGCCGAGGATCAGGATGACGTCGGCTCCTTCGAGGTCGTCGAGTGTGACCGTGGCCTTACCTGCTCCCAGCGATTCGGTCAGTCCCAAACCCGAAGACTCGTGGCACATGTTGGAGCAGTCCGGAAGATTGTTTGTTCCGAAACGGCGTGCGAGCAGTTGAAACAGAAATGCCGATTCGTTGATGGCTTTGCCGCTGGTGTAGAAGACTGCCTCGTCGGGAGTGGAGCAGGCGCGCAGTTCGTCAGCGATGAGGCAAAAGGCTTCGGGCCACGGGATGGGGTGGTAATGGTCCTGATCTGGCGGCAGAATCATCGGTTGCGCGATGCGTCCCTGGGCATTGAGCCAGAGGTCACTGTGCCGGGCGAGTTGGGCCACGGAATGCGAGGCGAATAATTCGGGAGTGCAGAGCCGGGTGGATGCGTCGTCGGCAAACGCCTTGGCGCCGTTCTCGCAGAATTCCAGAGCGTTGCGTTTGCCGGGCTCTGCCCAGGCGCAGCCGGGGCAGTCGAATCCGTCGATCTGGTTGACCTTGCGCCAGGTGTCGTAGGTACGTTCGGGACCGAGTTGGCGCAGGGAAACACGCAGAGAATTGACAGCGGCCGGAACTCCGGTCGCGGATGTGGGACGAGCTTCAATGCTGGGACCTTCATCTTCGAGCGGCGGTTCGGGGGAGAAGTCCCGCATGGGGGCAGTATAAAGCGATTGAGTCATCGAAGTGATGGGTGATGAGCGATTGCGTCAATCCCTTGCCACCGGGTCTATAATGGGTGCATCGGTACGGGGTGCTTCGTGTCGTTCCGCTGTGTCCCTCTTCTCGTTGTCCTTTTTGGCAGCGCTCTTGCTGTGGCCGACAACAGTTCTGCTCCGCCCATGACCAAGGAGACACGCCAGGAAATTATCCGCGTGTTCAACGCCGAGCTGTGCTACGTGCGCACGAATTTCCCCATGGGAAAGACTGGGCTCAAACTTCGGAACGGGGTCATCACTCCTCATGGAGAAGAGCTTCAGCACCTGATGGCTTTGTGGGGTCCGGCGGCCAAGGCGGGTGATCAGGCTCGAATTACTGATGTCGAGATCAAGTCAAACTTTGTTCATTTTGAGTTGAACGGCGGTCCGGTCAAGAAGCAGAAGTGGTATCAGCGGATTCAGATTGAGGGAGCGGGTGGGTCGGCTCCGGTCGCACCTTCGGACTCGAACGCGAATGCGCGCGGGTCTTTTGTGGATGTCTATTTTGACAAGTACGTGCCCGAGATGACGGGGCCGGAGTTGAAGCAGTTGATGCGTCCGGTGCTGGATTTCGATTCGAAGTCGGCGCTCGAGGCTTACCTGGATACCGTGCCGCCCAAGGTTAAGGAAGCGATTAAAAATCATCATGTGCTGGTGGGGATGAACCGGGAGATGGTGATGTACGCGAAGGGGCGTCCGCCGAAGAAGTTGCGCGAGCATGCGGATGAAGTCGAGTACGAAGAGTGGATTTATGGAGAGCCTCCGCAGGACGTCGACTTTGTGCGTTTTGTGGGAGAAGAAGTGGCGCGCGTGGAGACGATGAAGGTGGGCGGTCAGAAAGAGATTCGGACCGAGCGGGAAGTGGAGTTGCCGACTGCGGTAGCGTCAGACAAGCCGCAGGAGCGGCCGGTGAATGCGCCTACGCTCAGGCGGCCTGGGGAAGATATGCCGGTAGACCGGCCAGCGGGCGGAATCGATCCGACGCGTCCGATTACTGGGCCGCAATCGCCGGACCCGGGCGGGCAGCAGGGTCCGAATTTTCGCGATCAGCCGACGAGGTGATCCGCGGGGCTAAACAGTTTGCTGAAAAACTCTGATTTTGGGGTGGCGCAGCGGTTTACCGCCACGGTAACCGCTTTTGCTTTGAATGTGGCTTTAGCCCCCGAGGTACGCACCGCAGACTTTTCCAGCAAGCCCGCACCCTGCCTACCCCTACTTTGCCGCCGCAATCGCTGTCACCGCCAGCGGAGCATCCAGCGTCCCAATCTTCTGCGATGCGTGATCCATCACACCAAACCGCAGAATGTACTGACCCGGTGGAAGATCGATCTCCTGCGGTACAACCAGCCCGGACTTCAATGCCGCTTCGTAATCCGCCAGCGGTAGCGTTGCGTCCATCGTGTTGGAGATTTGCCCCACCGGCGCCCCCGCCTTGCTAAATGCGACCGCGATGCAATCGAGCACCGCGCGCTTTCGATGCTCCGGAGTATCCACAAAATCAAGCCCGCGAATATCGATAGTGTAGGTGATCCGTGTCTTTTTGTTGACTGCGTCCGGCGGAAGCACCTCCACCGTGAGCGGGATCACCGTTGAAAGCGGTACACCGGGCTGCATCGCCACAATCAGCGGATGCGTTTTTGGCGCCCCGCCTTCTGGCTTACCATTCGGGAAATATCCCGGACGATACGCCATCTTCACCCCGGCGCGGTTCAGCTTCACTTCGATTTTGCGGAACTGCTGCTGCCCTTCTTCGCTCTTGGTGGGCGTGTAGGCAATCGCGTAGTACGTGGAACCGTCGTCAAGGGCGCGGCCGATCGCCTCCTTCACACTATTGCCGTTCAGGAGTTCTCCGCCTGTCTGATCCGCCATTTCCTGCATCGCGCTGCGCTCCTCGAAGCGCGTGGCAGACTGCACGTTCATATCGTCCTTCAATGCGGTCGGATTCGACACTCCCGTAAAGCTGACGCCCTCCCCGGCACTGACCCCGATATCAACCCCGCCCACCTGAATGCCCCGGACATCCATCGGATAGACCGCAATCCGCGCGGTCGCCAGCGCGGTGGCGGCAGCCCGGAGAGCGATCGGAAAATTGGGCGAGTTGTTAAGCCCGGTGTCCGGGGCGCCCCCGGCATTCAGTTGCAACAGGTCCGCTGACGAGGGCTTGAGTCGAACCGGAAAACTGCCCGAGAGCCAGATCAGATTCTTGCGTCCCGGATAACTCGTTACGGCCCGCGCCAGAGCACTCAGCGCATCCAGCGTAGTGAAGACCCGCTCCGACGTCCGGTCGGTCTCCATCGAGGCGTCCGACTGCTTCCGCGCGTTCGCGTTGCCCAGATCCAGGGTCCCGCCCTGCGAACTGTCCAGGTCCACTCCCGCCGGAGCCCCAGCCGGCAATGACGGCCGGGCTATGCGTCCAACGTCGTCCGCCGCGCCCTGAAACGACTGGCGTTCGGAGTCGTTCCGAATCAGCAGCGACCGTTCGGTCTTCACTCCTTCCGCCGCCGCCAAAAGCGCAGAGGGGTCGTCCGTAAATCCCTGCACCATGGTCAGCTTGGTGCCGAACACGAACATTGCCAGAGTTTTGCCCTTGGGAAGCGTCTTCAGAAATTCAATCATCTGCTTGCGCGCATATGCCTGATCCGTCACCGGAGTATTCCAGAGGTCGAGCAGCAGAATGCTGAGCGTGCCTTCCGGAGGCGTGTCCACGCGATTAGTGAACGTATGCGGTGGCAAGCTGACGGGAGCCGGAGGAGCAGATGCCGACTTGAGCCCCGGAGCATGCGGCTCGAACACGCGAATCTCCTGGGGTTTGCCGTCTTCGAGCACCGTAAAGTCGGACGGCTGCAATCCTGTGATCGGGCGGCCGTTGGAATCCGTCACCGCCACATCCAACTGCACCAGGCGCGCCTGAGAGCGGAACGTTGCCGTGGGCGCGATGTCGGGCGGGGGAGTTTGCCCAGCATTGGTGGCCGGCGGAGGATTACCCGAAGCAACCACCACTCCCGCAGCCGGAGCCGCTCCGCCCGCCCCGGCGGCAGGAGTCCCGACTACTCCCGGAGTCGTAGCCGGAGTTCCGCCCGTAGCCGCAGCCATCAAAGTCGAAGGTGTCGTCTTTGGGAATTTTGGCTGATCCAGCCGGACTTGCCTTATATCGTCCGGTTTGGAATCGAAGTCTTCAATCTCAAGTTCGTGCTTCTTGTTGAACCGCAACTTGACGGAGTCATAGTAAACACCTTCACCCACGCCTTTGCTATCGAGGGTCAGCTTGATGGCGGTAAACCGTAACTCACGCGCGGTGTCTCCTTTCTGTTTCATGCGTGTACCAACCAGGAACGCGTGGGGTGCCTTGCCTCCACCCTGCAAAGCAACGATCTTTACGGCATACGCGAGGTTCAGTCCAAAGCGGTAATTCCCTTTCTCATTTTCGTTGGCGAGCGCGTCCGCCAGAGCGTCCTGGCCGCCTTGCTGGAGAATCCGCTCGTAACGATAGAGATCGTTGCCCGTCGTGAAGTGGTCGATCTTTACGGAAACATCCAGCGGACTCGAGGAAAACACGCCAGCCGTATCCACGAGTTTGCCCGAATAGGTTCCTGGCTCGACCCACGGCCGGTCAAGGTTGCGGTCCAGATACAGGACATATACCGACAATAGCCGGTACGTATCCTCATAGGAGTCCATCTCGAACGAGGTCCCAGTAACGCGGCTCGGAATCCCTCCGCCTCTCTGGAGGTTGGGCAACATGGCCGGCGTCGCCGACTGGATCGCGATTGCCGGAATATGCTCGTGCTCAAAGGCCTTCGCATCGCCCCACAAGTCTTCATCCTTAACCGCCAGCACGCCGTTCTGGAGCATCTGGTCGACCGTGCTTGCATCAACCTGTGGAGGACTCGGCATTTGCAACGAGAACGCCGCCACCTGTAGCCAGTTGGCCAAGGTCTTGTCAGATTGGGTCAGGGCGAAGACCGCCGGCGTCTTGCCCAAGTTGTCGAGGCTGACCATCGCCTTGATGGGCTTGCGCTGCGTTTCGGTCAGTTGGCTCAAATACCACGTAGCTCCCTTCGTCCCGTGATCATGGCCCGTGAACGCGATCAGCATCACCGTAAAGCGGTGCGCAACCGGCGCAATGGACTCTGCCAGCAGCGGCAGTAGCGTCAACGTGCCGCTCTCAGCCGCCGGACCGTCCAGCGACGCACCCACAATGATGGTGCCGTCCTCCTGGCCGGGAAGGAGGCAAATCAGGTTGGGAGACTCCTCTTTGGGTACCGACTGTTCGATCACCTGCGGGCATCCCGACTTCTGGAGCATCTTGCGCAGCGTAGCGACCCGGTCGGTGTCACCGGCCTGCACGAACTTGAGGTGCTCCGCGATGAGAGGGCGGTCCACCCGCACATAGGTAATGCTGTCGGCGACGCAGGAAGTTACGAAAACTCCCGCGAAGAACAGTGGCAACCAGCGTTTTATATTCATAAGTCCGTCCACGGCAGAGTAGCACCAGTTTGGCCTCGCGGGAACGCGAAATTGCGGGCCGGACCGGCGTTTCGGGTCGCCCCTGACCGTCGCTCACAAGGATCATTTGATACACTTCGCCGATATCTCTATGAACCGACAACCCGCTCCTCTCGTGACCAGCGTCCGCGTAGCCAGCCTGATGATCATTGCTTTCCTGGCCCCATTCGTCTGCGCGCAAAATCCAGCGCCCCCGAAAACTGCCGACCAGGCCTTCAATAACATTCAGACGCTGAAAGGCATTCCCGCCGACCAACTCATCCCGACCATGCAGTTCATTGCCGCCTCTCTGGGTGTCGAATGTGACTACTGCCACGTCGAGGGCGCCTTTGACAAAGACGACAAGAAGCCCAAACAAACCGCCCGCAAGATGATGGAGATGATGTTCGCCATCAACAAGAACTCCTTCGAAGGCCGTCGCGAAGTAACGTGTTACTCGTGCCACCGCGGAAGTTCCCGCCCGGTTGGTATTCCCATAATCCCGACAACTGCCGAAGCCGCAGACCACAACCCGCCGCTGAAGAGCGCTCCCGTGGACGATCCAAACGCGAGTTCCCCGGCTGTGATCGATCCGATTCTCGACAAATATATTGCCGCCCTGGGCGGAGCCGCCTCCCTGCAAAAAGTTACCAGCCGAGTCGAAAAAGGGTCGGCCGATCTATCCGGCAAACAAGTTCCAATCGAGATCTACGCGCAGGCGCCCGACAAGCGCCTTTCCGTGATGCACACGCCCAACGGAGACAGCATCACGGCGTACAACGGAACGGTAGGCTGGCTGAGCGTGCCCGGCCGTCCCACCCAATGGATGGGCCCCGGAGAAACTGACGCTGCCCGCCTCGATGCCGACCTCAATCTAGCGGTCCGCATGAAACAGATTTTCACTGACTTTAAGATGCGTCCCACCGAGAAAATCGATGGCCACGAAGTGACTGTGCTGCAAGGCCTCCGCGAAGGCAAGCCACCGGTGAATTTCTACTTCGATCCGCAATCAAGATTGCTCGTCCGCATGGTCCGGTACTCAGACACGGCCGTTGGTCTCAATCCCACGCAAATCGACTACGCCGACTACCGGGATTCGGGCGGCGTGAAAATTCCCTATCGCTGGACTATCGCCCGGCCTCGCGGACGTTTCACCATCCAGGTCGATCAGGTCCAGCAGAACGTTCCGATTGAAGACCAGAAATTCGCAGCACCCGCCGCCGATCAAAAACCATCGGCGCCTGCAAAGTGATCCGAGCCAAAACTCGGCGTCGCCCGACGCGGTAAAACGTCAATGCGGCGGCAATCCGCCCGCCGCCGGAGCCCCGATTCCGCCGCTCGTGTCGTGTGTGGTGGTCGTGTGGTCCAATCCCGCCGCCATCCGCTCATTCGGCGACATGGCGCCCGTAGCTGCATCCAATTTTCCCGCTTCCGTTCGCCAGAAAATGTATCGTGCCTGCGCGTCCGCCATTTCCTGAGGCGTCACGTTGAAATCCGTCCGCACCGCATCCACCCGGATGTCGTATTTGTCCGCCAGACTTCGCTCCTCGTCCGCGTCATAGTTCTTCTTGTTCAGGAAATGCCGGTAGATGCAATCCTCGATCCTGCCATTCTGCTTTTTCGCATCCGAGCCGATCTTCTTCCAGTCCGCGTGACGTTCCTCTCCGATCTGCCAGATTGTCTTTCCGGCCCCGAGCTCAGCAGCAATGTCCGCCAGGTTAGCCCCGCTAGCCACCAATGACTGCGCGACGAAAAAAGACCCGTAATCCAACCCGACGGCGCGTCGTGCTCTCACCATCTCTGGACGCGACAATTTGAAAGTATCCGCGACGCTCATGCTGACCAACTGACGCCCGACTTTGTCGGTGGCCATGGCAGTGATCTTCCGCACCTGGATTTCAGCTTTTTGCCGGTCGTCCGACGAGGCGACTACCGATGTCGTAACGACGAAAAGAAGAACTAAGCCCCAAACAAAACGATTCATAGGGACCTCCGCACACGTCCCACATCTTGCCAGCACTCTTGACAGAGATTGTACCGAACCCCTTCCGTGGAGAACAGGGAATCCCAGCCGGCGAATATGCGTCCACCCGCCTGAAAACTGGCATTCCTGTTCTTCCTAATCGTGCTAAAGTAATGTCGTTCAGATGCTTCCTCAGCACAGAATGTTCTTCAGATTAGTGTTTTTTTGGAGAATTCAGTCATGAAACGCCTGCTCTTCCCTTCCATTGCGATTCTGGCCTTGAGCCTAGCCGTCCCCGCGTTTGCCGACGACCAGCAGAAGGCGCAAAAGCTGCTCCATAAGATCACAGCCATGGCCACCGACCCCACCGGCCGACGCGTTGTGAGCGCGACCGTAGCTGACACCCTCGTTGCCCAGCGACCTGACCTCGTCACGGAACGCAGAAACATGAACTTGAATTATGGCGACATCTACATCGCGCACGTTCTCATCAAGAACAACACCAAGATGGAAG
>Ga0210402_10000056_pt1 | contig 114900 bp, 105 predicted proteins | sample IncBWC7MmetaG_FD_161055 | JGI IMG/M metagenome (GOLD analysis project Ga0210402, IMG submission 161055) | Forest soil microbial communities from Barre Woods Harvard Forest LTER site, Petersham, Massachusetts, United States - Inc-BW-C-7-M | ecosystem: Environmental > Terrestrial > Soil >...
GTCGCCAAGCCGGTCGCGGGTGCTTGCCGATCAGGCTCCAACGTCTGCCAGAAAAACGCCTCCCGACAGCAAAACCAACGACACCACGGTATTTTTCGACAGCATCGGTCAAAAACGGAAGTAACGGCCCGGCGTCGTCATGTCCGCTTTGCCCCCAACCGCAGACATCCGTGAACTTGCCAAGCGCCTGGCGAGCCGCTCGCATTCCGCAAAAATGAAACGTCGAGGCGATGGAGCCGGTCGAGTAGATCATCGGCAAGGCCGATGACGCGAGCGATCATCTCGCCGACGTCGCCAAACTTCGCCGCATCGATGATGCGCTGACACCGATGCGATCCGCGCTGGCGCGGCAATTTCGAAACGCGAACCTCCGGGAAGCCCGCTGATGCGCCGACCAGGTCGGCCGCAGTTTCGACGCTTGTCAAACGTCCTATCCACCGTGTGCTGCGGCCTGCAATAGGTTTCAGTTCGGCCGCTCGCCTGGCTCAACCTGGTCATCGAGCGCCGGCAGCTCGGCTGCGCTCCGGATCGGAACGCACTAGGCTCGCAACACCGCGTTCATCGCTCATGCGCGTCCCACAGCTCGCGGAGCTTGGCGGCGAGATCATTGCAGCGCTGGTTTGCTCTTGCATCGCGCGCCTCGCCGATTTCGTAGAGGACGAACTCAAAGCCATCCGGCCCGTGCAGAACGATCCGGTTGAGGTCCTCGCCGCTGTATCCAAGCAATGTCTTGCTGCAGTAAAAACTTGGTATCTCGCTCATCGCACCATCTCCCATTGCATAAAAAATTTAGAGACGCTGCGCCATTAGCGGGGTGCCGCCGGCCTAACCCCCTTTCCCGCCGATCGACGAGGGATCATCGATCGATCAGGAGGCCATAAGGGCGCCGCAGCGGCAGGAAGATCGGCGCGCGGCGCGGTCAGCGCCAGAGGTTCTTGAACCGGCCCGGTGCCAGCTCGGTGTATCTCACGGTTGACTGGATGCTTCGATGGCCGAGATACGCTTGCAAGGTCCTGGTGTCAGTTCCCTTGTTGGCCAAGGCATAGCCAGTGCTGTGACGGAGCATGTGCGGGTGAACCTTGAACGGCAACTTGGCCTCGATGCCGGCGCGCTCGATCAGCTTGGCCAGGCCGGAAACCGAGAACGGCGCGCCGCGCTCGCTCACGAAGATGAAGGGCGACTTTGCCTCGCGCTTCAAAGCTCGCAGCGACCGCAGCTCGTCACCCAGCAATGGATGGGTGGCGGTTGCCCCGCCCTTGGCCCGGCGCAGGTGCAGGTTGCCGGTCTCGAACTCCACGTCGCTCCACTGCAGCGAGCACAGCTCCGAGGCCCGCAGGCCGTGTCGGAAGGCCATCAGGATCATGGTCGCGTCGCGCTGGCCCCAGCGGTTGGCCTTGGCGGCTGTGATCAGGCTCTCGACTTCGCGCTCAGTCAGATGCTCCCGTGGCCGAAGCTCCGCGTTCGGCCGCCTGGACGGCATCGACCGCTCAACTGTCCGATTTGCTGTTGCTGGCGCAACCAGCCGAAGCACCGATTTAGCCATTGATTGCGACTCCCCTGATGTCTGACTGTCCGTAATCTAGTAAGATTACGGACAGTAAGCAAGGGGCAAGATGAGGCTATCGCCTGCGATACTTCGGCCTGAACAGCGCCAACGACTGCGCCAGCTTGGCGCCAGGCGCTAGCCTGGTCGGCTCGGCAACGATCTCGGCACGATCGCCGGCCTGGCGCTCGATTTCCGCGCCTATGATGGCGACCGGCTCCAGCGCCTCGCTTGGCGTTTGATCCATCAGCATCAGCCTCACGCAGTCCTCGATGGTTTTGCATTGATCGAACGCACCAGCCTCGCCGACCTCAACCCGATCGACCAACGCGCCGCCAAGCCGACCTTGCAGCTCGATGGCCCGACCGGCCGCATTGAGCTGATCCTTCTCGACCGCGCGCTCGTAGACGACCTCGGACTTCTCCAGGAGGTCGGCCGCGGTCGCTCGGATGATTCCACGGCGATTTACGTGCCGACCGGTCTCGTCGTAATGGCATTGCGAAACGCGAGCGGCGAGGCAATGGTGGAAATGGTTTCCGTGCCCTCGCCGACGCCCTGAATGGTGATGTCGCCGTAGTCCATAAGGCGACCAAGAATGCTCTGGTTGACGTCGACGCTCTCGACCTTGTCGAGGCTCATCTCGAAGGTCCGCCGCTTGATGAAACCGGTCTTGTGGACGACCCGCATGTTGGTGACGTCGGTCTCGGTGATCCAGCGGTGGAACCAGGCCGTCGCCGTCCAGTACAAGGCCGCAAGCCCAGCGACCGCTGCCAAGGCCACGCAAACCCATATCAGCGCGTCGGCGGCGACCATGCGCGATAGTACCAGAAACACAACCGCCATGATCCATGCCGCGATAGCCGGCAGAAAGTACATCCAGTGCTCGTTGGTCGAATACAGCACCCTCTCGCCGGGCTGCAGGATTTCGTCGATATAACGCCCCATACGCCTACCCTGATTTAACCCGTCACCACAGCAGTTTGCGCACCCTCGGTGGCCTAGTTCAAAAATACAGTGGCCTAATTTCAACGCTACGCCGGTCGCCTTCGCCCCGTAAGGTCTGTTTTGAAATTTTGACCCACCGGGCACGCGCTCGGCGGGTTTTGCTTTTATGTCACGCCATTTCTATAGAGCAGAAGCGGGCGTGTTACGGTTTGACTGCCCCTCGGCCGTGGGGGTCGTGTGTTCGGGCTGATGTGTGACCGGCAGCTGCAATACAGTCGCCCGCTGGCCGCTTGAGAGAAGCGTCACGAGAATGACGTTTCCGTCCGGCAATTCGAGCGCATCATGATGTCGGTGGGGATTGTACGGATCTATCTTGCGGAATCGCGCAACTCTGAAGTTGGTGGTCTTTTTCCAAATCCAGCTCTGATCGAATTTTACATCTTGATCAAAGGCCAATTCAGTCCCCGGAAGCAAGCAAACTGCCACGTTCGCTTCCCCCTCCGCCGCAAAGCCGCGGGTCCCTCCTGAAAATGACGTTGTGATAAGCATCTCGCCCACCTTTGCGGGACGAAACGCGACAGCGTGCAGACTATAGTCACACATCGGATTTGCCTCCTCGCTTGAGATAGGTCGCCGCGCCCGCGCAGAGGCGCAAGCCACCATCAGAGTGGTAACACAAATTCTACGTCCACCTTGGCGGTTTAGCCACTCACATTATTTTTGAAAAAATTTCTCAAACCCTCGTCGGTTGATCGCGGTAGCGATCGCCCACGGGCTCAAACACTGGTAGGCGCAAAAGCGGCCAGTGAGGGTTTGACGGTCGACGGCGGGATTGGTGCCAAGCAGCGGCCCTTTCACCGGACCATGGCCGATGCCGGAGATGCGCGATGGCCGCACCGAATAAAATTCAATTTAATGGGTGTCGGCGGATTGCGAACCTACCTCAGCTCACGCGCATCGGCGGTCAACCGTCAATTGATCGCGTGTTCGAGGAAGTCAATATCGGTCATTCCGTTAATCGCTGTACCGCATCGTTTGGCGACCAGTGGGGTGTCGCCTAGGCCGCGGAGGCGACTGCCGGTCTCTTAGCGATCAATGTGCGTCGGTCGTGAATCAGGCTCTCCAGCCGGTGGGCTACCACATTCAATGTGGCATCATCCACCGCGCTCTCGTCTCCGGCAGCGGATTTGGCACGTTCCGCCTTTAGAATGCCGTCAATTTCTTCTTCAATATCCGACAGCTCGGCCTCTGCTTCGACTTTCCGGATCCGGCGCCCCAGGGCATAGAGAGAATCGAGCGGGCCTTCGGTCGCGCGGTTGCCGATGCCCAGGAATTTCCACGCCGCCGCAAGCATGGTGGCAGCACCACCTAGCACCATCGGCGTCAAATAGATCCAGTTGCCGTATTCATCCATGAAACTCTGCGTGGTGCTGTTGTAGACGGCTGCCGCGCCAGGGTGCAGCGGAAGGTAGGCATCCTGGTCGGTGCTGGGCGCGGTGATCTGCGCGAAAATCGGCTGCTCGCGCAAAAGATTCCTGCGCACGCTCATAATCGCCTGCGTGAGGTGGGTTACCAGATCAGTGCCGAGCTTCTTGTGCGCAACCAGGTATAGCGAGGTCCGCAAGGTTGTCAGGTCGTCTTCCGGGACCGGCGGTGATCCCCGCAGCGTGCCCTTCGGGACGTCGAAACTTTCAAAGGAACGTTCGGCCTCTGCAATTGCTGCCGCGGACTCGATGGAGATCAGTACCGGGACCTTTTTATGGTCGAGCTGAAAAAATCCGCGAACGAGCGAGAGGTATTTCTCGGCGAGCGGGATCACGACAAGCAGGGCACTGACCTGTTTTGACTGAATGGCTTGCCGGACATCCGTCAAAGCAAGGTTCTTGAATACAACTTTTGCGCTCGCCAGATCATATTCCCTGGTCAGCACATCGACAATTTTGGCGTTCGGTACGCCGCCGACCACGCCGACCGTGTGTCCCTTTAGGCCATCTATGCTGTCGATGGACGATCCCGGCGGCGCGATGATCAGTACGACCATATGGCTGACGACGACGACGGCTTGCGCCTGTGACAAATCGCCGACATCGCCGCGAACCACGGCGAGATCGACCTTACCCGCGGAGAAGGCGTTGGCGGCCTCAAGCGCGGTGCCGCTGTCGATGACCTTGAGCCGCACCGGCGCGTTCGTTGAAACGAGCTCGCTTGCTATCGCTGACATTGCCTTGGCAGCCTCGCCGTCGATCGAGCCGACCGCCAGGGTCAGCGTTGCCGGGCGAGTGTAGTACCGATAGGCAAGGAGACCCGCGCCTGCGGCAAAAACGACGACACCGAGAAGCAGGAAAAAACGAAGCCAAAGCGGCAATCTTGTCGACATCATGTTCGTCACTCCAATCGCTTGGCCGATGGCCACTGCCGCAGGCGTTGGCTGCAGCGCACGCAACCGTAAAATACCAAGAGCCGAGGCCCATTATGCAAAAACCGACAGGCGCCGAGAAAAAAGCGAATTGAGAACGAGGTGGCGAGCCCCTTTCGCGGTGAAGATCAAGCGGTCATAATCAAAAATAACGGCCCTGACCCACCAGACCTTGATCTGGCGCAACATCCCGCATCGACGGCTGCGATGAAGCGGTTTAACCGCCCTTAATTTGTTAAAGCCGCTTATTTTCTGCTGACGGGAGGATGGTGTTGCAAAAGTCCGTTTGCGGCATGTGTCTCAAATTCTCCGAGCCGTAGGCGCGACGATTGAATAGCGATTTGGGGAACCACGTCGACATGCACCAAACTCGCAGGCGACCGGGTCTTTCAGTCGATGAACGCCTCCGCTGGCGTAAACTCAAGTCCGTGCGCGTCCGCCACCGGCTTGCAGGTGATCTTGCCGTCGCAGACATTGAGGCCGTTACGCAAATGGATGTCGTCCTTCAAAGCTTGGCGCCAACCCTTATCGGCAAGCTGCAATGTGAAGGGCAAGGTGGCGTTGTTGAGCGCAAAGGTCGACGTACGTGCGACCGCTCCCGGCATATTGGCAACGCAATAATGCACCACACCATCGACCACAAAGGTCGGATCGGAATGGGTCGTCGGCCTCGACGTTTCGGCACACCCGCCCTGGTCGATGGCGATGTCGACGAACACGGAGCCCTGCTTCATCGTCTTTAGCATTGTGCGAGTAATGAGTTTTGGCGCGGAAGCCCCTGGCACGAGCACCGCGCCGATTACGAGATCAGCTTTAGTGACGAGGTCAGCGATCGCGGCGCGCGTCGAGAAGATCGTGCGTGCGCGGCCGTCGAACTGGGTCGCGAGGCGCCGCAGAACCTCGAGCGAACGGTCGAGAATCGTCACCTGAGCGCCCATGCCGAGTGCGATTGTCGCGGCGTTGGTGCCGGCGACGCCGCCGCCTATGATCAGCACATCCGCCGCCGGAGCGCCGGGAACGCCGCCTAGGAGAACACCACGCCCGCCGGGCTCCTTTTCAAGCGCATGAGCACCGACTTGCGGCGCGAGGCGACCGGCGACTTCCGACATCGGCGTGAGGAGCGGCAGTCCTCCTGACGAGGCGGTAACTGTTTCATACGCGATGCATACGGAGCCGCTCGAGATCAAGTCCTGCGTTTGCACCAAATCAGGCGCGAGATGCAGATAAGTGAACAAAATCTGGCCGCGTCGCAACATCTTGCGCTCGCCATCCAGCGGCTCCTTCACTTTGACGACCATTTCAGCGCGAGCAAATATTTCCTGCGGTGTGTCGACAATTTTAGCCCCGGCATTGCAATATTCATCGTCCGTCAGGCCCGACCCGACGCCGGTGGACTTCTCAATAATAACCGCGTGGCCGCGATGCGTGAGCTCGGCAACCGTGGCGGGCGTCAAGCCGGCCCGAAATTCGTTGTCTTTGGTTTCTTTTGGCGCGCCAACTAACATTCTTTGTCACCCGAAATGAAAGACGTCGCCGCCAGCACTCCATCTAGGACAGATGATATCGGATTTTCTCATATCTAGGCGAAGTTACCACCCTGCGCCCCGAGCTCCAACGTCGGTGTAGTTCACCGATATCCGGAACGGGTCAAACTCAGAGGTGACGATGAATTGGCAGAGCCCCGTGTAGCGGACATTGCTTCGGCCCCGTGCGAAAATCATGAATTGTGCACTAAACTACTGACGCTGATTTTTGGTCGTTATTCTAGTGCATAAATGACGTGCGAAATGAAGCGAGGCTGGCCCTTTGGCGTCGTGAAACAGGCGCCGACAAACGCGCGAGCTGTTTCAGGCCAGCATCGATTGTACGGATGACGCCGAAAATCTTACCCCGCGTTCATTGACGTATCCAAGCTTCGCAAGCTCTGCCGCGATCTCACGTAGGGACCGCTGGAAGCCTCTGGGCGACCGGCGTCTCAGCCGTCTGGCTTCTCTGACTAGCTCCGGATTGATCTCTGCCCAGGATTTGCGACCTTCGCACTTGCCTTCACGTTCTTTGCTGCGCTGCCTGGCCGCTCGGAGCTTAGCCACTAGGCGTGCCTTTTCATATTGATGAAATGCCCCTGCGATCTGACGCATCATGACACGAGAAGGATCGCTGCTGTCGGTTAGGTCGTCTCCCGATGCAGTAAGAACGCGGACTCCTCGGTTGATTAGAGTGAGTATTCCTAATTCTTGGGTCATTAGCTCGCGGGCAAACCGGCTGGCATCTTCCACGATGACGGTCCTGACGGAGTTACCCTCGATTCGATCGAGGAGGGCGGCAAAACCTTTTCGCGATTCGATCGGGTCAGCACCTGACACAGCGGCATCCGTAAATTCATCGACAAGCCTGAACCCTGCGCGCTTCGCGAAGCTTTCGATCGCGGCTCGCTGACGTTTGTCACTGTCTTTGTCGGCACCGACATTCGCCGCAGATGAGGTCCGAATGTAGGCGACTGCTTCGGCCTGTTTTTGCTTAGCCACCATATGCTTATCCATGCGTTGTGTACGGTTTTCTTGAGATAGCCATACAACGGTTCTTCCCAATTGGCAACACTAAAGCTGGATCAGGAAGATCCAGCGCGACGATAAGTGGATCGAGTGCGGCGAGCAAAGCCGACAACTACGAACCGCCGGCCCAGATCATGTGGAGTGAGGTTTGGTCGGCCAATTTGCGCATGACATCACACTTGGAAGGTGCAAGAACGAAATCTGATTTGCCTGCGGGGCAACCCCGGTGGCGGTGAAAGGCCGCGATGCCGGAAGGGAAAGTGAGCCTTCATGCCGCATTCTTGTATTCCTCCATGAAATGGCGCGCAGTTGGTCTGAAGGTCCACTCATCGCTTCCCGCCCTTCTTTGATGTCGCCTCTAGTCCGGCGGCGATGAGGCGGCGGATGGCTTCGGGGCGGCCGGGAAGGTCCTCTTGCTGGCGACGCCATGCGTCAAGGGATTTTATGGCGTCGATCGCCATACGGACATTGATCGCTTTGCTCTCGACGGTAGGCCTGCCACGTTTTGATTTTTTAGCGCTATTTATTGCTGACAGCTTCATGGTTTTATGATGTCATACAATAGCGGGCCGAGCAAGTGCGTCGCTACGCCCGAGAGATGAAAAGCCTAGCGTGCTGTGGTGAGACTCAACGAGCATCGAAAGAACAAATCTAAGCGCAAGCGGCAAAGCTGATTTTGCTGATGCCGAAACAGAGCTCCAGTGTTCTCAGGTGATTTATGCATATTCCGGACATCGCCGGTCACCACACTTACCTTTAGCCGCCCAGGCAGACCGCCTGATGATTTGACTCTTTCACACATTGTTTGCAGTGACACCAATTCGAGGTCTCCGATGTCGTAGCTCTTCCCGTTAATGAGGGATTGCAGTTGGCGGCCTTCAACCTTGAGCTTGGCGCGCGTTTCGTAGTAGCTCGTTTCGCGAAATCCTGTGAGCTTTTCAAACCAATCCATCTGAAACCCAGCTGATCAATCGCTGTAGCGATCTTCGTCAGCAGTCTGGCCCGACCGGATGCCCCATGATTGCACCGACCGGGGCGGAGGGGAAGCCGCTAGGGTGCGTTCCTGATGCGCGAGGCGGGGTCTATTTGCGCTTTGTCACACCAGTCGGATCGAACATTCGTTTTTCTGTGTGCTCGCACTTATCGCACTTTAAAGTTCTTTCCTGAACGCCCAAGCGGCCAAGTTGTGGATGCCCGCGTGATAAGACAATCTTCATTCGGCCCTCAGAACAGATTGGGCACGATTCGCCTGAAGTTAGCGTCGAAATTTTCTCTTCAGGTTGCCTGATCTTCTCGTCTTTGTCGTGCATCGATTCTCGCGATCTTCACGTCTGCTAACGTTCCGTACAATTCTGCCATCTGCGCCTTGAGAGCGGCGACATCGAAACCTTTTTCAATCTGCCGCGAATTTTTCACGATGCTGGGCTTGGCTTAGAAGTGCGAGGCCTGCGGCAATATCCATAAGGTTTTTCCTCCGGCGGATTCTGCGAAATCGCTAGAAAGTCGCACAATGGCATGTGCAGAGTGCGAGCCTCTGATTTTGGCCTTATCCCGCGTATTCACAAGCGGGCGCGCAAGCAGATTTCCCCAGCTTTGGCGGCGATCTCCGATGCAGTTGCTCCGTTCGCTGCCATTGCATTCACTTCGCGTTCGTTCTTCAGGGTAAATCGTCCCGGTCTTCGCTTGCCAACCATCCCGACTATTTCTGGGCTTTCAGCCCGATCTCGACCAGGCGCCAGTCGCCCGCGCCTTGGCCTGTCGCCGCCGCGCCCCACCAGGGCATCGTGCGCGAAGTTGGAAAAGTTCCCGCTTCGGCTTGTCGGGCTAGCTTTATCCATTTTTCCGCCTGGTCTCTCCAGTCCTGGTCTGCTGACTGTCAACATACGGTGTCGAATGTCAGCATTGGCGCGATGTGGCCACGATGCTCGGCGATTGTGGGATCGAGAAGTTTTTTTCTCGCAATCCGATTTTTCCCTGGTGCTGGTTTGAGCCAATACGATGCCCTTTCCGGACAAGAAGTTGGGAGCGACGAGCCATGCACGCCATGAAAGCCTACTTGCCTCCGCTTGCGCGCTTGTTGATGTCTAGCCTTTTCATCTGGGACGGCATCCTCCAGCTGCGCGATCCAACCGCGACGGCAAAGTATTTTGCGAACGTCCATGTGCCAATTCCCGATGTGGCGGTTTGGATTTCTATCGTTTTCCATCTTCTCGCTGGATTGGGCATCCTAGTAGGTTTCAAGATTCGGTGGGTGGCTGCAGCGCTCGTCGTTTTTTGCCTAGGCACCGGCTTTAGCGTGCACCTGGCTGCCGGGGATTTTAACAACATGATCCATTTCTATAAGAACTTAGTGATGGCAGGCGGCTTCCTTTACGTGATGACCTACGGCGCGGGTGCCATGAGCATCGACGGTGTGGACGAAGCGTAGCTAGCCTCCCCGAATCAAATTCTATCCTGATGCGGCTCGTTCGAAGCCTCTACAAATCACCTGCGACGGTGTACCGCCCTTCGCGCACAGGTTGATGTCGGCTGGCTGTCAAGACTTCGTGAAATGTGGGATGGCCAACACGTCACTCGTGAACGTGCGGCATACGTTCGAACCAATTGATGTGTCGCATCAAGACTCGACGCCATCCACGGAGCGAGGCGCGCGAGGCCTTTCTCCAAGTCTAACCAACGGAGACCACCATGAATAAAACTGCACTCACCATCTTTGGTGCGCTGCTGATCTCAGGATTGGCGGTCCAAATAGCAGCGGCTTCCCCCTACCACCACCGCAGCAAGGCCCACCTCAGCCATTTTCGAGGAGCCTACAATCAGGTGAACGGGCCGATCAGCGTCCGTCCAATCCAACCGGCCTTCCAACCGGCGCCCGCTTTGCCCCAGACGGAGTCCGGCGGCATGGGCGGCTGGGGAAGCATGACCGGCTTTAATTGAGTTTCATCCGCTCCAGGACTGGTCCAAAAAGAAGGGCCGGCCATCAGCTGGTGATGGTCGGCCGCACCCAAGTCGAGCTGGGGAATAAGTCAAGCCGCATCGTGCGGCGGAGGAGAATTGAAGGGGGCCGACGATGAGGAAGAGGCCTTCTTGATGGCTCGCGTTGCCGTATTCCAACGCAGTCCAGAAGGGCGCGACAGACAGAGAATCAAGGAACTGGAGGCATATTGCCGGTCAGTTTGTTTGTGGCAAACGTTCGTGATCTGTAGTCGCGTTCGACGGAGCGCGAGCGCAGAGCAAGGTCATCTCTAGACGCTGACATCCAGGGAACAGGTGAGTTAGAGGAGCCGCGCATGCCGCTGTCCTGCAATGTACCGCGTGAAATTCGAAGCTTGGGGCGAGCGCTCCCGAAGCTCGCTGATGCTCTGGATCGGCAAGAAGGCATAAATATTGTCGCAATCGGATCATCTTCTACGGCAGGGGATGGTGCCGGCCCAGCCGATTCTTATCCAAAGCGACTGAATGCCCACTTATCGGATCGCTTCCCACAGCGGTCGATCAAGGTTCTCAATCTTGGCATCGGAGGGCAGGAAGCACCGGATGAGGCGGCAAGGTTTAAGACCGATGTGTTTGGCAATAGCCCCTCACTCGTGATTTGGCAGGTGGGCACCAACGCCGCTTGGAAGAATTACTTTCTTGATGATGTGCAGGCAGCGATTATCAAGGGCCTCCGCCGGCTGGCGGATGGCAATGCCGACGTCATACTCATGAATTTGCAGTATGCACCGGCCCTTCTGACAGCAGGGACAATGCCTGCAACCGACGAGATGCTGAAACTGATCGCAGCTGCGGCGAAAGAATCGCAGGTTAGCGTCTTCAATAGATATGAGATCATGAAATACTGGAACAAGGCCGCAAGCATTCCCTTCGACCAGATGATTTGCAACTTTGACGGCAACATGCTTCATCAAAATGACTGGAGCTATAACTGCATCGCGGAAGCTCTCGCCGATTCAATTGTCGAAGCGCTAAATATCTCGAGGTCCTCTTGATCGTTCGCCTCGATCCTGCGGCCCAGCCTTTCCACAAAGAGCCGAGCCGAACTTGCGCTGAAATATCGTTGGCCAACGGTCTGCATTCCGAGGTAGCTTGCCGAACAGGCGGGCTCCTGTCCCGTACCGACTATCGCTTGGATCGATGCCGGCATGCGCGACCGTCATCTCCAACACTAAGAGTCGCTCGTGAGACGTTCGGTGCTGCTTTCCCTCCGGGTCGCGCTTCCGGTGTCAAGGAACATCGCGATCCAACCAAGAATTTTGATTCGGCGGTGCATGACGAATTCTTCTTTCGGCTAAGGAAACCGGATCCAAAGCGGCGGCGCCGTGGCGACTATAATACGTTCTGGCGGGTGCAGTCTCCGCTCCGTTCGACGTCGGCGTTGGTACGTTAGTCGTGCAGCGCGTGCTTTACGTTACTCGCAAAGGCCGCTCGCTCTGACCAGATTCAATTCTGCATGCTGAACGTGCTGTCAGAGCCCGGCAGCGATGCGTCACCTACCCCTGCCGGCTCCGGGGCTTTGTTTGGGCCGCGGCCGCGCCAAGCTACCGTGTGGGTTCCAGTTCCAGGACTTGCAGTCCCACGGCTGTAATCTCGTATCTGTCACGGCTGTGCACCAGCCACCCAGCTCTGACCATCTCATGAGCAGTCTGCTCGCTACAAACAGGATGGCTGCCGCCGGGGTAGTAGAGCCTGCCAGTTCGGTTGATAAGGTGTCCATATAGCTGAGCGTGACGCAGCACTCTGATTCTCTGCTTGTCCATCGCTCGTTCCCCTCTGGGCTCGAAAGCACATCGGCCGCGGCCCGATGGGACCAGTGTGATGGTCATTATACGCCAACGGCCCGTTGAAGCCCGTCGATAGTCCGGAAACAGGCCAGGCCGCGTAATGAGCTGGACCTTGCCCGGTTAGGAAGCTCGTCGGGTGGTCGCACTTTGGTGACGCTGCATCTACTGTGGTGACGCTGCATCTATAGTGCCGAAAGCATACTGTAGGCCCAGGTCAAAGGGCGTTCGGACCATTCAACCTGGGGGCTCGCCATTCCGTGGAACAATTGCTAGTCTGCCCAGTCGTGGGGAGGCAAGCAAGCCATGATGGGCTCCCGCAAGTTACCGCAGGTGCGTGATAAACCTGTGCAGGTGGTAATTATTGGTGGCGGCTGTGCAGGGATGTCTGCGGCTTGGCACCTCTCACAACAACCGGGGTACGAAATTCACGTTTATGAGCGGAGTTGGCGGCTGGGCGGGAAGTGCGCATCGGTTCGCAACGCCGATGGGCGCATCCTCGATCACGGTCTCCATGTATGGTTAGGCTATTACGAAAATGCCTTCCGCATGATGCGCGAGTGCTATGATGAAGCTCAGTGGCACAAGTCGCGGGCGGCTGGCAATGGAAGTCCCGCAATGCGGACCGTTCACGATAGCATCGAGGACGCGTTCTTCCCCGAACCACTAATCGGCGTGGCGCGGCCCGAGCCGCTAAACGACTGGGTCATGTGGTCCGGCTACTTTCCTCCTGGCGAAGGCCTTCCCGGTACGGACTTCGACGCGCAGACGAATCCGTTCACCCTTTCGTACTACCTGCAGCGCAGTTTTGAGTTGCTCAAAACATTAATGCTCAGCGTCATTGGAACCCCAAAAGATGATATTCCCGGTCGGCCTCGGCCTGATGCGCGATCAAGGCATGACGACGCCGTAGATGCTGATTTTTCCATCAACACTACGACGTCGGTGAGCCTCGCAATAGATCGCATGACCAAACTACTGCGGAACAGCTCGTTGACGGGAGCAGCGGTACTCCTGCAATCGGTCACGATCCTTGAACGCTGGTTGCAGACCCTGGATGATTTTGCGCCACAAGCGGCAACGTCCCCGCTCAAGTTGATGGAAGCGATCGCCGCGCAGACGCGCAAATTTCTTAATGACGTCACATCGATTGATGAGCACGTCCGAATCAGAAGCGAGATGATCGATATCGTGCTGACAACTTTGGTCGGTTTGTTGCGTGATCGTGTACCGTTCGACGAGAGGGGCCTCGATTCCATAAATCACTTTGATTATCGGAAGTGGTTGCTGCAGAACGGCGCAACGTTCGAATCTCTTGAGAGCAGGTACCTGGTCGGAAACTATGACTTTGCGTTCGCTTACCGAAACGGAGAGCGAAGTCGACCACAGCTGGCAGCTGGCGTCGCGCTGCGAGGAGCGTTTCGCATGCTGTTCACCTATCGCGGTGCCATGTTCTGGCGCATCCGGTCAGGGATGGGGGATGCGGTGTTTGCTCCGCTCTACAGGGTCCTGCTGGCCGGTCGCAAGGTAAGGGGTGAGGATGGTCAATTCACGGCTGGGTCGCCGGTGCATTTTCATTTTCTGCATGGATTGGAAGCAGTAGAGCTCAAGGCAGAGAAGAAGGGCAGTCGCTATGTCTCCTCGCTTACGTTTGCAACACGCGGCGATCCGGACGAGCTTGATGCTTGCAGCAGTCATGCGCTTGACGAGTTCGGATGTTGGCCGGATCGCGCGGCTCAAGCATTCAGGGAAGCGCTGAAGCCCGATCCTGGCAGCAAAACAATTCACTTGGGTGATGATTTCGATTGCGTGATTTTTGCGTTGGGCATTGAGGACTTCAAAGCCTGCGTCAAAGAAGCGGAGTTTGCAAAATTGCCGCCCAAATGGGCGACGATGGCCGCGCAAGTTAAAACGATAGCCACCCAGTCTGCACAGGTATGGATGAAGAGAGACCTTCACGATCTCGGTTGGTATCGCGGATCGGGAATCTTCAGTGCGCTGGGCAGTTCGTTTGACACCTGGGCCGACATGACGCATGCGCTCGCGACCGAGCGGGCCTGGCGCACCAGAACCGGAAAAACGCAAAGCGATTTCGAAGAGGCGCGCTCGGTTGCCTATTTCTGCGCAACACTCCCAGAGTCCGTCATCGAGAACGTGAGGAAAGGTGTCCGTAGCGCCCTGCCGAAAATTATCGACGAAGTTAGGAAACGGGCGCCTGCGACGACATCAGTCACGAGTACGCCGAACCTTATAATGTCAATTGCACAAGAAAAGTTGCTAACCGGTCGCGAAGGAGCATTTGATACCCCTCCGGGGGATTTAGAGGAAATTGTGAGGCGATTTCCGTTCACCAGCTGGAACGGATCGTCAAGCGAATTGAAACAGAGCTTGCAGCCAATTCTAGAGCGATGCCTGTTAAAGGCCAAAGTAGCGGAAAATTTGGACCTAATGCTTACGCGGGGCATGAAACCAATTTGGCCGTCCGCGTTCTCTGAAGGGAGGACGGCAAAGAACGATGTGATAGCCAAACACGTCGAAGCGAACTTTGAGGGCTCAGATCGCTATACGCTTTCACTTCCCGGCTCAATCGTCCATCGCATCTCACCGCTCGATCGCTCAGTGGAGAACATGACCATCGCCGGGGATTGGACCGCCTGTGGTCTCGATACAGGGTGCGTCGAGGCTGCTGTCATGTCTGGCATGCTCGCTGCTCACGCCATTTCGGGCAAGCCTGAACTCAACTCCATTGTCGGTTACGATCATCCATGACAAATCCTGAAGCTAACCAGAATAGAGAGCGTTGGTCGCGGCCACCGGTAGAACGCGACGGACCGGTCCGCACGACTGGGACGCTTTTTCGTTCGGTTGACCCGAGCCAAGGCGGGCCTAGTACCACCGAGGATGCAGTAGTTGCCGCGGTACGAATGGCTTACAAGATTGCTCAGGCCAACGTCGCGCGCAGCACGCGACTTTCACAGCGCTTGCGGCGGGCGGGCGACCGCGCGGTTGGCGGGCAGAGCCCACGCAAGGCTGTCGACGCCACCCAGGACCTCGTGACCGACACCATGATGAGTGCGCTTGGCTGGGTCGAAGCATTCCTGGCCGACGACAGCCGTCTCAAGCGAGTGTCGACTGCGCAGTACAGAGTCATCGGCTCCCTGCTCGGATTAGTACCAGATCGCGATCCGTCCTTGGACCTACCGAATCAGGGGGCGCCGGCTACGGAGCCGGTCCAATCGTCAGATGCACGTGGCGCGAGGATTGTTCTTACAGGGAAGGGACGACCGGTTCGCGTCCGGAAGCTGGAATTCGCAAGCCGAGAGCCGATCGAACAAACCAGGATCTACTTCTACAGCGTCTCGCATATCGAGTCCGGTCCCCTTGAGGCGTCCCTTGTTAGGAGCGCCACTGGCGAAGTGCTACTTACGCTTTCGACGGCCTCGATTGATACGCTCGGATGCTGGAGAGCCGCGGTATGCAGTGAAACCGGCGAACAACTCGGGGTTATAGAGATCGAGCTGTAGCGAGACAGCCATGGATTGCAGAGATGAGTTGAATTTTAGCGGTATTGACGAGCTGCTAGTCCAGGACGTGCTGAGTGAGTATGGTGAACTTACTCGCGCATGCATGCGAAAGTACCTCACTCAGTGCGAGCCGCGCTCTTATCTTTACCAGCTACTTGCCGACTACCCCAAGCGTCGAGGGAAGATGTTGCGGTCCAGTCTCTGTATCGCCACAGCGCGGCTGGCGGGTGCCAAGCTTGAGGACGCAATTCCGTCGGCAGTTGCAATAGAATTACTTCACAACGCACTGCTGGTCCATGATGACGTTGAAGACGCCAGCGATGAGCGGCGAGGCGCACCAACGCTCCACGCGATTCATGGAGTACCGCTCGCGATCAATGCCGGAGATGCCTTAGGCTTGCTGAGCTTGCGTCCTCTGAAGGAGAACATCTACCGGCTAGGAATTGCGACTGCATTACGTATTTTCGAGGAGACTGAGCGCGTCGCTTGGGAGAGCGCGGAAGGACAGGCTCTTGAGCTGGGATGGCGGCGCGACAACCGCACCGATCTCGGCGACGCGGACTACCTTCAGATGGCCCTTCAGAAAACGTGCTGGCTGGCGACCATTCATCCTATGCGGGTCGGATGTCTGATCGGGGCGCGAGGGCGCATGCCGCTGGATCCATTGATCCGGCTAGGATTTTTCTTTGGTGCCGCATTTCAGATCCAGGACGACATTCTAAATCTCGAGCCCGGTGCTCGGTACGGCAAGGAGATCAACGGAGATTTGCTTGAGGGAAAGCGGACTCTGATGGTGATCCATGCGTTACGTCACGCGCGCGGTAGCGAGCTAGGTAGGCTCAAGGAATTTCTTGGGCGCGAGCGATCGGAGCGACGTGAAACCGAGATAGCCTGGATTCGGGCGCTGTTCGAAAGCACACGAGCCTTGCATCACGCGCGCGGCGTCGCGCACGCTCTGGGCGGCGCTGCTTTATATGAATTCGACAATTATTTTGCAGGGCTGCCTGAAAACCGCGATCGAAGCTTCATCCGAAGTCTTATCATATGGGTGGCGTGGCGCTCGCACTGAGATCACGAAAAGGAGCGCGCAATGGGGTACAACATTCTGCTGTACGGTGCGACCGGCTACTCTGGCCGGCTGATAGCCGCCGAGGGCAAAGTGATGAACATGTCCGGCGCGCACGGTGGCGAAAAGTATCAAATGATCCTCGCCGCCCGTGACCTGAAAAATCTCCGCGAGGTTTCGAAGAAGTACTCGATGCCATTTCGCTGCTTCGGATTGGGAAATCCTGTTCAGCTGAAACAGCAAATTGAGGACATACATGTTGTTATAAATGCCGCCGGACCGTTCGCATTCACGGCCGAAAGATTGGCGAAAGCAGCGCTGGAGGTGGGTTGTCACTACGTGGATATCAACGGTGAATTGGATGTCTATCGCAAGCTGGATGATCTTGCGCGCGCTGCCGCCCAAAGGAAGATCGCGATTGTGTCCGGAGCCGGCCACATAGCTGCCAGTTCCGACAGTCTGCTAGACGTAGCGCTGCATGAGTTGAAGACTAAAAAGCGCGTGAAAGACGGCGAAGTGTTAGGTGCAGTTCGGGTAGCGATGTCGTCGCTAGGCGACTTCTCGAGGGGCAGCGCCCAAACGATCGCGAGGTCGCTGCGGGAAGAGGTGATTGTTATTCGGAGCAAGCCATTTGAAGGTAAGTCGGTCGAAAAGATGGTGATATGGCACGAGCCTTTTGGGAAGCTCGAGCGCATGTTCGACTTCGGTCGGTTCCCTTTAGATGACAGCCGGTCGCAAGCAACGTGTCACGGCATCGGATCCGCGGTCAATCTAATCGACACGTTGACCGCCAGACTTACGGTCTCGCGACATTGTTTGTCTTCGCGGACGATTGAATCTTACCTACAGATGGGCGCTGCCGGGCGTGTTGCTCTTCAGGTTGGCTCAACGTTCGCCTCGCTCGGCAGTCTGCCCCTGGTGCGAGGGATGACAAAGATGGCCTTGGCGTCAATGCCCGACGGGCCATCCGCCGAATCGCTTGCTCAAGAGCGGAACGCCGTTGTGCTCGAAATCGAGGATTTGTACTGCACGCGCCTGATTGATTGGAGATGGGAAATACCCAACGTCTATCAACACACGGCCCAGCTCGTCGTGGCTGTCTCGCGTGGCATTGCGAGCGGCGACAAGATTGGGTGGGTAACCCCGTCCGACGTGCTGTCGTTGAACCTCGGGGATTTCGAAAGACCTGAAGGAGCTTTGCGGAATACCAAGCTGGAAAAGAGAGTAGCGTAATGGCGAAATTCTGGTTGGTTACGTTCGCGCCCCAGGCCGCTGAAGCTGCAACACCGATACCGTCGCAGGTACCGGCGCCAGACCACGCTAGCGGCTGGGCAATCGAGATTATTCAGGAAGAGGAGCTCGGCGAAATCGCGGTCCTGCTTTCGAAAGTGGACAGTATAGAAGCGCCAAAGAAGCTCCAGTGTGCTGTTGGTTTCGCGAACGGGGCCAAAGCCTCCAGCATTTGGCGCGACCGCGGATTCCCCCTAGTCGACGCGATCATTGACAACGCGAATGCGGTGCTACGAGTACGCAGTGCGTGTTTTCTAGAGTCGGACCAAATAGACTACGACGCTGAATTGATATCGATCGCGGGCATTACGCAACCGCCGCCCTCTCTGGAGTCAGTAGCTCAACTTGAGGCATCATATGAGCAGTCACAGGAGGCGGCCGACTACGCTTTTCCCGCGACGTGGATCAGGCGGAGGCAGGTCTGGTGGTCGCCCAAGCGCTCCGATACGATCGCGGTGACTCCGCAGAGTCTCGCTCTGATCGTAAAGTCTCCAAGGTTTCCCAGCTTGGCACTACTCAGGAGCGGGAACGTTACTCCGAAGGCTGTCTGGTACGGCACGATGGATTTGCCGAGTTGGCCACCGGACTTTCCTAGTGACCGATTGCAGCTTGTCAGCCGTGCGCAAGAGTTCGGTATACCACCGTTTCAGTTCGACGATGTCGAGGTGCTCGGATTTCGACTTAACCTCGACGAGCTTGGCGTGCCTGACAAAACTGCGCGCGCGCGCCTATTGAACAAGATGGTTGAGCGCTTGAATTTCCATTTTGAGCCGCTCGGTTCGACGCGGGGGCCCGGTTCGCCGGTGATTCGCAATCCGATACCCGATTTCCGGTATCAGGTTGCGAGCTCTACCATAATGGTTGAACTGCTACGATATGGCAAAATGAGATTGAAGGAAGCCACGCCTCCACTGCGGGCGCATGACTATCAATCTCAGCACGAGTTGGTGGTGCGTCTGCTTGTGGGTCGTGTGGACGAAGATGCGGCGCAAGCCCACAGTCCCGCAACGTTCGTTCCTGCTATTTTTGTTGACAATTCGTGGTCCAAGATCGTCGGGCGCAGTGTGCAGGGGTTCGACAAGTGGATGGCGGATTTTTGCGTGTCGGTTGATGGAAGGCTCGAACGACTGCGGCCGGACGGCCGGCTATCTGTCAAGAGCGAGAGACCCGAAGAGCTTGCAAGTATCAAGGAAATCCGCCTTGTGGACACTACGGGGAAAGGGCTCGGCGAGCGGATTGTGAGGCTGGATTGCCCGTTCGATCAGGACGGAAACTGGGGTGCGTTTCAACGAATCGATTTGAGGCTGGCGTCACAAAGCTCATCGCCCGTTCCACTGCGTTGGGGACAGGATGATATTCGTGACGCTGCATTCCGCCGTTCATTCGCGCGCTCAGTGATACCTGATTCAATCAGGAAGCTGCGTTCGATCCAGGTTTCTCCGATAGGGGAGGAGGGGCTTTTGGAGAAATGGAAGGCCGAAACCACCCTGATCGAGGGCACGTTCATTGCCGACGAACTCCCTCAAATGGTGATACCGAATAGCACAGCGACGCTGATACTACGTTCCGAAACGACCGCGCCCACGGCGTGGAAAACGATGTGCTCGCTTTTTGGTATTGCCGAAGGTGACGAAGACAGCATTAGCCTTGTTCCCGGCAATTGGTACCGCATGCGCTGTTCACTGGAACTGAAGATCCGCGACGGCTTTAATTAATCGGCAGTTTCCACCTGTCGGTTCTGTTGGTTCCCGCTGACGAAGGCAACCTATCATCATTCGGCGGCCCTCCCTTCACACCCCGGCCGGAGGATGTGCAGGCGTTGCTTCATCCAATCGCGCTGCACGGGGCAGGGCGACCGACCGTCGAGCATGTCGAGCGTCGCTTGCGCGTAGTCTCTCCTGGCCTTGTCGTGTTCTGATCGCAATGCGATCGCGGTCGCTGCCCGCAACGCGTTCGCCACCGCGCCCTGTTCCTCGGCGAGCGACAGCGCTCTGGCGAGCAATTCGGCGCTGCTGTCATCGGATGTGATTTCTGCCTGAAGAACCAGCAACTCGGAGTTCATCCGCAATTCCCGCCTCTCCTCGGCACGAGTCAACGCCTCTTTAATCTTTTGTAAAGCTCCCTTGGCATCACCAGCTTGGATCAGTCCGATGGCGATACCCCAAAGATAGTATGGCGCGTTCACGCCTACCCCAGCCTTTTCAAAAGCCTCGTAGATGGCCGTAGCCTGAGCGACGGCCTCGGGATCAGGGCGTAGCGCACCTTGCGCGATAGAACCGAGAAGCAGACCATGCGCGTGCCATTCCTGATAACCGTGCTGCTGCGCCATTTGCACGGCACATTCGGCATGCTTGAGGGCCTCGGCGTATCGCCGCTGCGTGATCCGGGTACCAGCGATCCAGCAATGAACTATCGCCTTGTCGAAGTCTCGACTTAGACGTTCGATATGCGCGAGACCTTCATCGATCGCGTCTTCGGCAGCCTGCGAGTCTCCGAGCAGCCACATGACCGTGGGGAGCAAGGTGATCGCGGCGGTTCCCGCGTCCTGCGGCACTGGGTAAACCAATCGATGCCCGTCGGCGCTACGGTATAGCTCCATGCACTTTTCTATGAGAACGCGACAATTTTCGAGCCGCCCGAAATACAATGTCGTGAAACAAAGCACGCTTAGCGCATCGATGCGAAATTCTACTCGCTCTGCCTGCTCGGCCAGCTTAAGAGCCTGAAGGGACAGATCGTATGCTGTCACTAGATTGCCGCGAACCAGATTGACTGTGGCAAGGCCGCGCATAATGGGATAAAGCATTTCGGCCTCCGCGCTGTGCCCGCAGAGCGCGTGTGCACGCCGATATGTGTCTTCCACGACTGCGGCTGAATACCCATGCTGCCCGGTCAGCGCCACGCCGAGTTGTATCAGCAATCTGAATTGCAGTGACGTTCGTACGACGGGATCCGCCACCTCTTCGATCATGGCGAGAGCGTCAACACAGTGGCCTTCAGTTTCGACGTATGCCCCGATCGCTGCAGTATCGCCGCTTGCCGCAAGACGAACCTGGATGGCCTCGACGAAGCGTCTTGCTTTGCGAAGGTGCTCGGCTATGAGATCGGGCGCGGCGTCAGGCGTTTCCTTGTAGTCGTCGCGCAAAATATCGGCGATGCGAGAATGAAGACGTTGACGGTCGCTCCCGAGCAGGGTGTTGTAAATCGATTCGCAAATCATCATGTGCTTGAATCTAACGCGCTTGGGTGCGCCGAAGGTTGATCTTTCGATCAGACCTTCTCGGGTGAAGACCTCGATTGCATCGACAATCTGCGATCGAATGTCATTCGGCGCCACCTGCTCAAGAAGACTTGCGGAAAATTCGCGACCCAGAACCGACGCCGATTGTACAACCGGCGTAAACTGCGGCCACCTGTAAAGGCGGGCCTGGACGGCGATCTGCAGCGGCGTTGGTACTTCCCCTCCTGAAAGGGCCGCAAGACTCGCTTCGTCCGGATGGCTGGCTGCCTCGATCGTGCTGCGCGTCATCTCGGCAAGAACGAGGGGTACACCTTCGCACCTGTCGACGATGCGTCGGACGGTATCTTCGGGCAGTATGGCTCCCTTCGCTATAGATTTCACGAGATCGGCCGCCGTTGATGGATCGAGAGGTTGGAGCTCAATCGCGACAAACGTCGACAGATCGAATGTAGGTTCCGACATCGGCCGGGTAGTAACGATCAGAAGCACGCGTAACGCTGCTATTTCCGCGGCAAGGCGATCGATGAGCTTGGCCGTCGTATCGTCAACCCAATGCAGGTCTTCGCACAGGATCGCAAGCGGATGTTCTGTCGCAAGATGCCTGAGGATTTGTAGCACTGTGAGAATCGTTTGTTCACGCACCTCAGTAGGAGCGAGATCAGCAGGTGGCGCCACACTTTCAAGCCCGAATAGGGGTGCGAGAATGGCTAGTGCCCTCTCCACATCATCATTGGGCAGCAATCGCGCGAGAAGCTGTTGCGCAAGCGAGTGTCTTTCCGCCTCTGAAGAAGCTGGTACAATGTTTGCTGTTCGTTGCAACAGAACACCGATCGGAAACATCGGCGTGTTACCGGTGCTGGGCGTACAATCGATCTTCAGCGTAGTGGCGCCGTCGCGTGTTGCTGCGTCAAGCGATGTTAGCGCGAGGAGCGACTTTCCAACTCCTGCCTCCCCGAAAAGGCAGACTGCCTGCCCAGTGCCTTCAAGTGATGAGGCCCACGCCTTAGACAGGCGAGCAAGAATGTCAGCACGGCCCACGATTTCCTTCAGGGAGACATCAGAATGCCGCGCCTCGAAGCGCGATGCGATGGGCAATGCGCGAGCGATTCGCCACGCTCGTACGCCTTCATCGAATCCTTTGGCCTCTACGACCCCGAGGTCATCGTAGCTGAAAAAACCTGCGGCAACTCGTTTCGTCGTGTCGCAAAGGACAATCTGCCCCGGGCCAGCAAGTGCCCTAAGTCTCTCGGCCAAATCTACCGTTATTCCGCCTATTCGATCGCTTTGCGGAGTCAATAGGTGCTTGAGGACAGCTACGAGACCCGAAGCGATACCGACACGAATTTGTAGCCGGACGTTAGGAAGAATTTCGGCCGCTTCGATTGTATCAATGAGCTCCAATCCCATGCGAATTGCTGATTCCGACGCATCCTCGCTGGGGCGCGGTAATCCAAAGAGGATCATCGCGCCGTCACCCTCAAACCTTTCGATGTGAGCACCGTTATAGTGGTCTGCGACTTTGCTAACGATTTCCTGGAACGCGCTTTGGAATGCTAGTTGTCCCTCTAGGTCGAGTGGCCTCTTCGTGCGGGTCGAGCCGACCAGATCGCATCGCAAAATGGTCATCTGAAGCGCTTCGGCTTCACTGATGCGGGGTGTGCTGCTACCAGGGTGTGCCATGACTCCCCCCATTTGCCAAACAACTATGCTGAGCTGATGGGATCGGCCACCATCTAGCTGATGCAGCCACGTAATACACTTGCTCTAGCGGTTCCCAAGGCCGGGTTGCGCCCTTCAAAACTTGAGAGACAAAATACCTCAAAGAGCCCCTTGCGAGAATAGAACTCGAGCGGCAGGAGCGGAGAGCGCCGGCAAAGTCTCGATCAGGCCCCGTTGATGCTTCCAGAGGCGGGTCCATCATTGGGCTCGGTGGGCCCTTGCAGGGGCGGATTTGCATCGATCCCCGTCAGGAGCTAGCGATTTCTCTAAGCACTCCAATGGCATCACTCCAGCGGTGAATGGGCGTGGGGTCAAATGTGGGGCTTTCTGCGAATTGTTTAGAAAACTTCTTTTGATTCAATTGCTTATGATATGGTTTGGCGGAGAGTGTCAGTCAATCCCCATTGAAAGATAATATCAAGACGGATGACTCGGCTGGCGCCTGTTCAGCGTGACGAAGCACTTGAGACTGACTAACCGGCCGGAGCCTGCTCTGTTCGCCGCCAATCAATTGGGGATGGACCGCATGGCGTGGTGTCGGCAACTTCGCACGGCACCCGGCGACTGCCCAGGTCCGTCAAAGACCGATCGGCGATTAACGAATGACTAATCTTGTTCGGCGCTGGGTTTGCCGAACTTGCGATTGTTGTTTTCCGGGCTCACTTTGATCGTCGGAGGCCTGCGCGTTTGCTTGGTGGCGGACAGACGATTCTTGAACTCCTCGTAACCCGCGGGGGCCGTGAGTTGCTTCAGATTTTCGCGCAGCAATTCGGAAAGGGTGGTGGGACGGCTCATTGAACTTTCTCCGATCGCAAGTGTAGGTATTTCCTGCGGAAAATCAAGAAGGTTTGAGGCGCCGCCGCGATCATGGGATCGGCCCGAGCCAGCCGGGCGGATCGGGATGACGCACCGGGTGCGCTGCTCCGAGCGCAAACTGGGCCGTTGCGCCGCCATCGCCCCTGCCATCGAGCGTGAACTGTTCGACCAACTCGCTGGTCAGCGTCAGCAACAGCGCGTGATCGCCTTTTGGCAGCCGAAGCGGGCGCGCTTCGCCGGTGGGTTCCTTCCAGAGTGCAATCTCGCGTGCCTGCGGGTCCGCCGGCATGGCGGACCGCGCCACCATTCCCATCGATGTCAACGTCAGCACCGCCGAACCGGGATCTTCGGCCAGAACCGTCGCGTAACGGCCTGGCCAACGTTTTTCAAGCTGCGGTCCGTCCATCAAAAGCGCAATGACGAGATTGGGACCGATTGCGTTCATCACCGTGAGAACGGGGTCGTAACGGGCGAGGTCTTCGCAGATGAGCACTGAAAGGGTGGCATTGGCGCGAAACAGCATCACGTGACATTCGCGATTGCTGACATCGATCTGTTCCCACCATTTGTAATGCGGATCGAGCACGTGACCGAGGTGATAACGGCGGATCTGGCCCTCGTCCAAACCCCAGCGATGGTGTTTCGACTGAAAGGAGCTGTCTATCACGCTTCCGTTCACGAAGCGGTAGATTGCGGCCGAGTTGCGCGCATTGGCTTCCGTCCCCGTAACAACCCCCGTTATGAACAGATCCAGTTTCCCGCTCCGGGCGAGGATTTCCGCGACGGCTTGCGCGAAATCGAGCGGCAAGGCGGCCTCGGGAAGAACAACGGCGTTCACAGGCTCCATTTCCGGGTTCGCGGCAATCATGAGTTCTTTAACGAACCTCGCGAACTGGTTCGGCGTGGCTCGTCTTAGCCACATATTCGGATCGAGCTTGAACACCCTGTTTTTGGAGTCGCCGGGGAATGTGCCGTCAACGGGACTGAAGCTCTTTCCAGGTATGGAATAGGGAAACGGCACCAGCAGCAAATTGAAGGCGTGGGACACGTCGTCATGTTTATGTGCAATGTGCCAATGCGTCGTCACATTGGCGATGGACGGCAAAAGCGCGATGTGGTGAGTGAGTGAACGCAGCGTATAGCCCACGGTGGGCGTGCTCGTCTTGGGTTGAACGCAGAAGACCTCGGGATTCACCCATTTGCAAAGGCTATGCGGCAAGAAGGGTAACTGGTCGCCGCCGATGACCTGCGGCATGGATCGCTTCTCCCGCTTGGAACGGACTTTCTCTTCTTCCCAACGCTCCCGCCAGATTAGAAAGTCCTCATAGAAGATGAACTGAGCGTACGGCGCCGCGTCCTGATCCGCTGAACTGGCGGAGCGTGGCTGACGCGACTTCACAGGTTGACCCAGAAACCCTACCCCGGCACATGCCTCATCGGCGATGGCGAGCAGCTGGAAGACGATCTTCTTCCATTCCTCGGCCTTCCTGCCCTCGTCATCGATTCGTGCATCCGTTATGCGTTTGGTGAGCATGCCCCAGAAATCCGCCGCCTCCTTCGGCGGCACTCCGGTCTTTGCCCATTGGCCCCCGATGCTGCGGGTCTTCTTGATCCATTTCTCCGTGGGTGCAAATCGTCCTTCGAGCCAATATGACGTGAACGTGGGTTCGGAATAGAGTCCGGAGCGTTCGGCCACGGCCGCCATCGCGGCAAACAGATCCGGCGGCCATTGGCAGATACCACTCCAGTGCCCGTCCCCGTTCGTGCCGTACGGCAGGACGATCTTGATAAAATCCAGAACCGCAAAATCCTCTGGCAATTCGATCATTGAAATTTAGCCTCCGTGCTGCGGAAATTGATCGACCCCGAATTGCTCCTTCGAACCAGCGCACGAATCGTGACGTGCCCGCAATCCGGGCCGTCTGAACGAACCCGATAGTGAAAAATCCTGCTCGCAACTTTGCGGGCATTAACGTTGTCCAGGCGTCCGACAGACGACGATGTTACGAGACCCTCCGGTTGTAAAGATACACGAGCGCACGGACTATCATCGCGCGACGGTTGCGAACCCCCAAACCCTCACTAAACGTCCTTTGGAGGATTCCATTTGCGCTTGAACCAGCGTACCGGTCGCGAGTTCTTGATGAAGCCGGGCCGACGCGCAAACGTCAGATAACCCCATTCGTCTTTCCAGACTCGTATCCGTTTGTTGGCATCCTCGTTGCACAAACGGTCTAACACCGCCGTCACGAACTCCGGCGGCAGACCCGTTCTGCCGGCGATGTTCTGGGCGGTCTGGTATCGTGATGTCGTGCTGATCAACGCAAGAACGTCCTGCGCATCCTCCACGTCGCGTCCGCCAACTGGATCACCGGGAAAATCCCAACCTGCGATTTGTCGCCGACGTATCAGATCGGCGCGCATTGTTGTCTCGACGAACCCGATCAGGCGCTTCCGCAGCGAGAGGCGCCAGGCAAACCGGAATGCCGTGCGCAAGCGACCGCCCTGTATTTCGGACTGCAATAACCGCGGAACGATCGCGTCGATGCGTGCTGTCATACGCTCGCACAAGAGGGTAAAGGCCTCCTCGTCCATTTGCGGCCAGCGCGGCAGCGGTATGGGATCCACTGCCGTCCCTAGCAACGGAATCACCGGAACCGTTCCGGCCTTGCCGGGCTGGCCGACAATCACATTGTTTGCTGCCACAACAAAGCTCGTGCGGAGGAAGTGTTGACAATTGCGGCGACCAAGCTGGAAGTCATGGTCGCGAAATCCCTCATCGAGAAAGCCGCCGAAGCCGCCAAGCAACCCGCAAGCGATTGCATACCGTTCGAGCGGCATATGTTCTTGGGCTTCGTCGGTTCGCGGTCTTCGGCGCAACGGCGCGATCAGGAACCGACTGAAGTCGCGTTCGTCGACGGCTGGGGCGAGATCCGATGCACGAAACCGCGCCTGATTCAGCAGTGTCGGGAACAGCGCTCGCGCAATCGCGGCGAGCGCAGGAGAAGGCGAGCCCTCGGAGGAAAATTTTGGAGGCTCCGGAAACGGCGCGACCATGATATTTGCGCGCTCGACGGCTGTGCCGTCGATCGGACCCGTCGATGCTTTTCCGATCAATGCAAACTGCGCATAATCGAACGGATTGTTGTTGACGAGGCCGCCATCGAGCGTCTCGAACTTGAAAACGTCACTGAGGCCGATAGTTCCCTCCGGAAAGGCGGGGCGAATAGCAACTTTCGCGGGCATCTCGACCGGATAGAGACGCTCAAGATAGTGTGGCCACGCAAACTCCAGTGTGCGCGAAGCAAGCCCAATAGGAAAGGCCCCGGAAGCAAGGGCCGCCTCCCCGTAACGTCCCCAGTCATTGAGCTTGTCTCCGACAAGACGTGGCAGCGTCGTTGCGGAAATCCCGATGCTTGCCCTCGCGGCATCGAGCTCAACCCAGGAAGCTGGATCAGCGATGTCCGTGCTGCCGATACCGCTAACGACGTAGTGGACACGGTCGCCGACCGTTTGCATCCCGTAGGCGGTGCCCTTGCCGAACTGTATCCGGTAGGGAATTCCACGCATGTTGGAGATCATGTTGTAGATGTGCAGGCGCTTGGCGACGTAAGGCACCGGCTGGGCGAGCGGCTTGCCGCTCTGCTCTTTTAGAGGTTCGATCGCGCTTCTCTTGATGGCATCAAGTACTGAAAAGTCGAGCAGCGAACGCACCACGACATTTCCGGGGACATCGCCGGTCCCGAGCAATCCACCTTTCGGGTCATCTTGGCTCACCATCGCCGGCAAAACCACCCAGGTGCGATGCAGCGACGGCAGCACGCAGCGGAAGCGCTGACGCGTCGGATAGTGATCGGGACAGCAATTGGCGATTTCCGACGGCGTGAATTCCCGTGGCAAAAAGCCACGCGCCAGCGCAATTGCGCCCAACGCCCCACTGATCGCGCCGGCCGATGCACCTGCGATGACCTTCAGCACGACACGATGATTGGGGACTCCCGGCTTGCCGCGATCCTTTTCCCATTCGCTCAGCGCTTGAAACAAAAAATCGAGGACGCCTGCGGTGTAGGCTCCGGCCGAGATCGCGCCAGCCAACACGAGACCGAGCTGGAACGGCTTGGTCTCAGCCAGGGTCGCGTTACTCTCTGTCATGCAAAAATTCCTCCTTACCGGAGGAAACTCCGCGATCCGCACAGTCTGAAACGCGGCAAATGCAACCCCACCTTGCCGGCGGACGTCGCTAACGTTCCCCCAAATCTTCGGTAGAAAGGATGTTCTGAATCCGTTTAGTTGTAAAGATATCTTGAGGCACGCACAGGACGCCGCGCTATCCGTTGGCGGCGACAGTGGGATTCGAAACTACGGTACGACTCAAGACCAGTGACAACGCCCCACGTCAAAGCAAAGCGCGACACCCAGATCGAGATCGACTCCCATCCGTGAAGACCCTGCTCGTACAACCTAGCGTTGGACCAACAAAATCGCTTGTGGCGTGCTGTTGGAGAAAAGTTGGAGAAGCGAACGGCTTCGACCTCGGAAACGACACTAAGCGACTGAAATCATTGGCGCTCCCAAGGGGAATTGAACCCCTGTTTCAGCCTTGAGAGGGCCGCGTCCTAACCGCTAGACGATGGGAGCGTAACGGTGGGTCCAAGGGAATAGCCTTGAAACCGGGCCGCCGCAAGGCGGGGTTTCTTATCCCTCCCCCGCGGAACGCGTGGGGAGGGAAGGCGAAGCGAAGGCCAGGGTGGGGGGCTTTTCTTATAACTCCCACCCCGATGCTCGTTGCACTCGCATCGACCCTCCCCGCAAGGGGGAGGGAGAAGAAGCTGGAGCTGACTCTCACGGCTCGTTCACAAACCTCAAGCTACCGGCGGCCTTGAGCGTATGCGCGTCAAAGGTGCGGATCTCGACCGTCCCGCCGACATCGATCGTCACCACCAGCCGGTCGCCGGCGACGGCGGTGGAGATGATTCGCCCGCCCTTCGGCATAATCGCCGCGATGTCGGGCGCGTTGGCGCTTCCCTCGGTGCGGAAAAGACGGTAGCCGATGGCAATCAAGACGGCCGAAATCGCAAGCGCCGTGGTCAGGCCCGCGATCAGCATCATGCGCCGCACCCGGACAAACAGCGCGGCCTGCTCCGGGGTCGGCTCGGGCAATGCGGCTTCGGTCATCGACGGCTCTTCAAGAGGTTGGCACTACCTTGGAACAAGGCACAGATCGCGGTCAAAGGCTTAAAGTCATCGTCGAGGGAGACGAGGGCTCGACCCGGCTCGACCGCGTGCTCGCCACGCGCCTCATCGATGTGTCCCGATCGCGGCTGAAAGCCTTGATCCTTGCCGGCCGCGTCGAAGTCCAAAACACCCCCATACGCGACCCCGCTTATCATGTCGGGCGGGGCGATACGATCACAATCGACGTGCCACAGCCCGCCGCCGCAGAGCCGTTGCCGGAAAATATCGCGCTCGACATCGTCTACGAGGACGACGACATCATCGTCATCGACAAGCCAAAAGGCTTGGTCGTGCATCCGGCCGCCGGGCACGAGACAGGTACGCTCGTCAACGCGCTGATCGCCCATTGCGGCGCGAGCCTCTCTGGCATTGGCGGGGTCAGGCGTCCGGGGATCGTGCACCGGCTGGACAAGGATACGACCGGGCTGATGGTCGTGGCCAAGAATGACGCCGCGCACCGCTCGCTGTCGGCGCAGTTCGCCGATCACGGCCGCAGCGGTGAAATGCGGCGCGGCTATCTCGCCTTTGTCTGGGGAGTGCCGAACCGGCAGCGCGGCACGATCGACGCGCCGATCGACCGCCACGTTTACGCGCGCGAGAAAATGGCCGTCCGCCCCGGCGGTCGACAGGCCGTCACCCATTGGGAGACTTTGGAAAGTTTTAAGGGGGTGGACGGCAAGCCGGTCGCCGCCCTCCTTGCCTGCGAGCTCGAGACCGGGCGCACCCACCAGGTCCGGGTACATCTGGCCCATATCGGCCACCCGCTGATGAGCGATTCCGTCTATAGCCCGCACTTCAAGACCAAGGCCAGCCAGCTCGGCCCGCGGAGCCAGGCGGCCCTGAGCGGCTTGGGCCGCCAAGCGCTACATGCATACCTTCTGGCCCTGGAGCATCCCAAAACAGGGGTGATTCTGGAGTGGAAGTCGGATTTGCCGGAGGATCTCGCAGCTCTACGCCAAAGCCTCCAAGCGGCGCTATGACGCAGGACGTCCGGAAAAGCAATGCTATGACAACAGGTTATGGCAGCCACACCGGAACGTGACGGCGGTTTAACTTCCAAACGACCCCCCGTTTGGTGTATGTTGCAGTTGCGTTGGATAATCAACGTGGAACATCGCTGAGCGACTGGCTTTGACACAGCAGCCGCCTGCCTGGCCCGCCGCTATCGGGGGCCTGAACCTCTGGAGGGCGCTAAATGGCCCGTACAGCTACCCTGCCGATTCTCAATGGAGAATCCGGCCTTTCCCGGTACCTCGCCGAGATCCGCAAGTTCCCGATGCTGGAACCCCAGCAGGAATACATGCTCGCCAAGCGTTGGCGCGAGCACGACGATCGCGACGCGGCACATCAACTTGTCACCAGCCATCTCCGGCTCGTGGCCAAGATAGCCATGGGCTATCGCGGCTACGGATTGCCGATTTCCGAGGTCGTCTCGGAAGGCAATGTCGGCCTGATGCAGGCGGTCAAGCGGTTCGAGCCCGACAAGGGTTTTCGGCTCGCCACTTACGCCATGTGGTGGATCAAGGCTTCGATTCAAGAGTACATTTTGCGTTCGTGGTCGCTTGTGAAGATGGGCACCACCGCGAACCAGAAGAAACTGTTCTTCAATTTGCGCAAGGCCAAGAGCAAGATCTCGGCGCTGGACGAGGGTGATTTGCACCCCGACCAGGTGAAGACGATCGCCAGGCGGCTCGGCGTGACCGATCAGGACGTGATCGACATGAATCGCCGGCTTTCCGGCGACGCCTCGCTCAACGCGCCGATCCGCGACGACGGCGAAGCCGGCGAATGGCAGGACTGGCTGGTCGATACCTCGCCCAACCAGGAAGCCATGATGGCCGAGCACGAAGAGTTCGATCATCGCCGGGAGGCGCTCAACGGCGCCATCCAGGTGCTCAACCCCAGGGAACGCCGCATCTTCGAGGCGCGGCGTCTGGCGGAAGAGCCAATGACGCTGGAAGACCTCGCTGCCGAATTCGGGGTTTCGCGCGAACGCGTGCGCCAGATCGAAGTCCGCGCCTTCGAAAAGGTGCAGACGGCAGTGAAGGGCACCATCGCAAGGCAGGAAGCGGCGGCGTTGGAGGCCGCGCACTAATCGCTCGTGCGACAATCGCTGCGCGCGCTTGGCGGACCTGCGAGAGACATAAAAGGCGGATCGAGAACGAACGAGAAAGCCGGCGGCGACGCCGGCTTTTTTGTTGGGCTATCGCACGTGCGCGATCCCGATACTGGTTCGCCGAGAGTTGGGCACGAGACTCGTCGTGCCCGGGCTTGACCCGGGCATCCACGGCTTTCTTTTCGGCTGTGCCAAGACGTGGATGGCCGGGTCAAGCCCGGCCATGACGAAAGTACACAGTGTCAAAGACGATTCCAACGGCAGCTCCTCCTTGAACCTCGCCCCATGCTGCGCCGACCAAGGCAGGAACGTGCACTTTGTGAACGGAGGCGAGATGCCGATCACGCTGCAATCGACCGTCGGCGGCTTTTCGCCGGAATTCATGCGACGCCTGCCTGCGCTGGAGCGGCGATGATCGCGCACGGGCTCGAGCCTTCGGAGTTCGTGATCTCGAAGGACCGCGCCACGCCGGTGTCGGTGCCCTTCATCGGACCGTTCTTCTACGACTATACGGTGTTCGTGGGCGGGGAGAATTTCACGGTCACCGAGCCGAACGACATGGTGTTCCTGGATTACTTCACCAAGCGCTGCATCGCCGCGGACGAGGAACAGCCGGCCGATACTGCGCGAAATCGCGGGCTGATCCACCGCTTCTTCCGCTGGATGGCCCAGCCGGTGTGAATCAGCCTCACGAGCGATCAGGTTCGGTTTCATCTGTCCGGCCACGAATTCCTTTCCTTCTCCCCTTGCGGGAGAAGGTGGCGCGGACAGGGAATGGATTTGACATTCGCCACCGTGTTTACCGCGAGTTCGAAGGCGAATGTCAAATCCAAAACTCCACCAGAAAATTATAATTTGCTGGTGGTCCTTCGATTCCAACATTCGCAAACTGCCTGCCGAGACGGAATGCGAATGTTGGAATCGGACCACCAGTGATGCGATCCGACCTCTCCCGCAAGGGGAGAGGTGGCACCTTCGATGCCGTTCGATTTTGCCTCATCTCGGCATGTTTCACTCCCCCCACTGCCGCGCCAGCGTCGCCAGTTCGCAGCCCTCGCAATAGCGCGCGTCCTTGAAGTCGATCCAGTTGTGCGCATAGACGCGGTCGAGCGGAATCCGGTAACGCGCACGCAACACCTTCACCAAAATCCGCCATGCCGCGATTTGCGCCTCGGTGGCGCGGCGCGTGACGTCGGGATAATTGCCGGCGAATTCCACGCCGATCGAATTGTCGCGCACCACCTGGTGAAAGGTCGGACCGTTATCGATGTATTTGTTGTCGTTGCGGTTGGCGCCATCGCCATGGGTCGTCACCATCGTTTCCGGCACCGCCCAGTACACCGTGCCGTCGGTTTCAACCCAGACCGTGACGCCGCGCCGGGTCGGGTTCCTGGCCTGCGCCTCGGCGCCGCCCCGCGCCGACCCTGCCGGCCCCTCGGTCTGGTGCACGATGATGTTGCGCCAGGGATGGGCGTCGCCGACTTCGCCCCAAGGGGCAAGCCAAACCATCTTCAGACCCGGGATCTCCGGCATGCCGGAGGCGCGCGCAATCGTTTCGAGGTCCGGCGTTTGCGCCACCGCCGGGGTGAGCATCACAAACCCGCAGAGCGCTGTCAGCATGAGTCGCATCTTCATGGCTGCCCAATATGCGGCAGACCATCGCCGGATCAAGTGCGGGGAGAGCTCGAGCAGCTGTCTTGAGGAGCCGCCATCAGGCGTGCCGGCGCAGCGCAAGGCCCGACATGGTCGCGGCTTCCGGCACCAGCGGCGGGGAAGTCTCGTAGACCGAATAGCGGTTCTTGCCCTCTTTCTTCGCGACATAAAGCGCGTGGTCGGCCGCCGCGATCAGGCGGTCGGGGAAGCCGCCGATCTCCGGCGTCCATTGCGCGACTCCGATCGAGACCGCGATCGGCACCTCATTGGCCATCAAGGCGGCGGCGTCTTCGCGGCAAACGTCGATGATACGGCGCGCGACCATCGCGCCCTCGCGCAAGGTCGAGGCCGGCAGCACGATGCAGAATTCGTCGCCACCGGTACGCGCCAGCGTGTCGCCCGGCCGCAACCGCGTCTGCGCCATCAGCGTGAAATGCTGCAGGCAGGCATCGCCCGCCGCGTGGCCATGATTGTCGTTGATGGCCTTGAAGCTGTCGAGATCAATTACAAGAAGCGCGAACGGCTGCTTGCTGCGCTCGGAACGCGCGCATTCCTCGGTCAGGCGCTGCACCAGAAGCCGCCGGTTGGCGACGCCGGTGAGATCGTCCATCAGCGCGAGACCGGCGACCTCGTTGCGCAGCCGGTCGATCGCCATCACGAGGAAGCCGAAATTGAGAGACATCGACAGGAACATCAGCGCCAAAATCACGATCGATTGCGGCGTGTTGAACTGGACGAAGGAGAAATCGCCGCCGATCAGGAAGACCTTGGCGACGACCCGGAAGACATAGATCGCGATGATGAGTAGCGCGATGATGCCCGTGAGCCGGGCCCCGTAATTGACGCGGCCGTCCTCGCGCGACATCAGCAATCTGAGCGGCAGCGCCAGCGGCACGATCTGGCCGGTCGAATAGATCGCGATCCGCATGGTCGAGCTGTCATGGCCGAACACGAACAGCGCGAGGCCGGCAAAGCTGAGCCCGGTGATCAGCGAGGTCGCGCGCCAGCTGACTGGAGAATCGTAAAAGCGCTCGATCCCCATCGTGGCAAGGCAGCCGGAAAAGATCACGATCGTGCCGCCGACAAGCAGCGGTATCAGCGAATTTGTCACCATCAGCAGCATGGCAATCCCGGCGCCGGCGGCGGCGGCGAACGCGGAAGCTGTCCAGAAACGGGCGGCCTCGAATGACGGGTAGCTGCGCATGACGAAGGCCCAGATCAGGCCCAGCGCGAGGAAATTGACGACGAACGCCGTCCACAGCGTCGGTACGTTCAGCATCCTGAAACCAGAGCGACCACCGCCCCGTCTCCCCTTTTTCGACCACCCGGTCCGGCCAGTGCATGATCCGGAAAAGTGGAAACCGGTTTTCCGAAAAGATCATGTTCAAACAAAGAGCTGTCGTCTTTCGAACCAAAATGCAGCCGTGGCGCTTAACGGACTCTGACCTTTCGAGCCTCAATCCGCGCCTTGGTTGTGAAATGATGAAGATCTCGGCCCGCCTTGCCTCGTCGAATCGGGATGGTTTTCGGCAGTTGGCGCGCCGTTAACTTTTCGGGCAGAAGGCGGGAAGATGCGGCTGCAAGCTTGCGGGCAAAATAAAAAGGCGGACACAGGGCCCGCCGTTTCACTGAAAATATCTTTAAAAAACCATCTGGTGCCCGGGCGGAGCGAGGCTCCACCCGGGCTTTAAAAGCTACTTCTTCTTGGCCTTCTTCGCCTTCTTAGCCTTCTTTGCCTTCTTCGCTTTCTTAGCCATAGCATCCTCATTTGAGTTAATGGATTGAAACGCGACACGAGGCATGCTCGGCGGAGGGCCAGCCTCGCAACATCCTCGGATGCAATCCCAGCAGATTCGCGAGCCTAAGCCTCACACTGTCACGCCGGCGTCATCACGTTATCCACAGAAGTTGTGCGTTTTGACACGTTTTTGGCACCGTGAAGGACCAGCGCCGCGACTGATCCCTCATTCTCACCACGACAAGCGCCATCGCGACGGCATCTGGATTGGCATTCTCGATCACTTCCAGCTTGCCTCGCGCGCGGCAAAGCCGGACAACTGACGCTTCCTTCGTTCGAAGCCGGAGCAATGATCGATGACTGCGATCCGTGGAGCCGCCGCAGCCGTGACAGGAGCAGCCAGCGGGATCGGCCGTGCGCTTGCGATCGAGTTGGCCGCGCGCGGCTGCGATCTCGCGCTTGCCGATCGCGACGAGGCCGGCCTGCAGACCGTCGCCGCCGAGATCGCAAAAGCTCATTCGCGCAAGGTGAGCGTTCACCGCGTCGATGTCGGCGAGCGCACCGGGATCGCGGACTTTGCGACTGCTGCGATCGCGGCGCATCCCTCGCTGAACATCCTCATCAACAATGCCGGCGCGGCGCTGCTCGGCAACTTCCACGAGATCGACCAGGCCGAGATGGAATGGCTGTTCAACATCAATTTCTGGGGCGTGGTGCATTCGACCCGCGCCTTCCTTCCTCATCTTGCCACTCGGCCGGCGGCCCATATCGTCAATATCTCGAGCATCTATGGCATCGTGGCGCCGCCCGGACAGACCGCCTATTCCTCGGCGAAATTCGCCGTCCGCGGCTTTTCGGAATCCTTGCGCCACGAACTGCAGGTGGCGGACAGCCCGGTGCGGCTTTCCGTGGTGCATCCCGGCGGTGTGCTGACCAACATCGCCCGCAATATGCGCATGGGCACGGGCGTCAGCGACAATGAGCGTCGCGCGCAGGCGATCGACTGGTTCGACCAATTCGCCGGGACCACCCCAAAGGACGCCGCGCTCCGGATCATCAGGGGCGTCGAGAAGAACGAGCCGCGCATTCTGATCGGCGGCGATGCCCGCTTCCTGGACCTGCTGCAGCGCTTCCGCCCCGCCACCTATTGGCGGGTGATGGCGCGGCGCGTCGAGAAGATGCGCAAGGCGATGGAGAAGAAGTGACGGGGGCGCCGCTCGGCGCATCGTCATTCCGGGATGGTGCGTCAGCACCAGACCCGGAATCTCGTACCATAACCTCCGGATTCCGGGTTCGCGCTGACGCGCGCCCCGGAATGACAGCGACCGAGCCTCACCGCCCCACCAGCTGGTCGGCGAAATAGCCGATGGTCTTGCGGTAGATGGTGGCGTGATTCCACTCGCGCATCGCCTCGAAATTCGCACTGCCCTCCCCGTAGGGCGCGCCCATCTTGAAGCCGTTGGTGTGCAGGAGATTGGCGGTGGAGGCGAGCACGTCGGCGACGCTGTGGCGAAGATCGACGCGGCCGTCGCCGTCGAAATCGACGCCGTACTTGATGTAGGACGACGGCAAAAATTGCGTCTGCCCGATCTCGCCGGCATAGGCGCCGATCATCTCGCGCAACGGCAGGTCGCCGCGCTGCACGATCTTGAGCGCCGCGAGCAGTTCGCCCTGGAACAATTCGGTGCGGCGGCAATCATGGGCGAGCGTGGCGAGCACGCGGAACACCGGCAATTTCCCCATGTCGCCCTTGCCGAAATCGGTCTCGAGGCCCCAGATCGCGACCAGGATCTGGCGCGGCACGCCGTACTTGGCCTCGATGCTTGCGAACAGCGGCGCATAACGGGCGAGCATGGCCCGCCCGCCATTGATGCGCCCCGGTCCCACCCGGGTCGACACATATTGCTCGAAGGTCTTGGTGAAGGTGCCGCGCTGACGGCGATCGAAGGCGAGCACGCCCCTGTCCTGCTGCACGCCGCCGAGCGCCTGCGCAATCACGTCCTGGGAGATGCCGGCGCCCTGCGCCTCAGACGAGAAGCTGGCGATGAAGGTGTTGAAGTCGCCGCCGCAGCGGGCGGCGGAAGCAGGGCTTGCGGCAAGCGAAGTGCCTAACAGAATCGCCAGATGAAGTCTGCGCATAAGTGTCCCCCGCGAGCGGCCGCTAGAGCATGATCCGGAAAAGTGGAAACCGGTTTTCCGAAAAGATCATGCTCAAACACAGAGATCCGATCATGGTGCGGTTCCACCTAATCGCACCATGATCTAGCAGCCATGATCGGTCGATTTGGATTGGGATGTCAAACGACCCTGCTCCCTCTCCCCGCTTGCGGGGAGAGGGCTGGGGTGAGGGGAGTCTCTAAGAACACGGTTTGCGGAGAGTCCCCCTCACCCAATCGCAGAGTTTATCATCGGGCGGCGCTTTGCGCCGACCCATTGGTGATCGACCTCTCCCCGCAAGCGGGGCGAGGTGATCCTTCAAGTCTTGCACTGCTACCCAGCGATACTAGATTTCACAACATGCCAGGCACGCTACGCGGCCCAAAACTGTTTCATTATCCCTTGTTCCGGCTGCTCGCGATCAATCTTGCGGCCGGTTTGCTGCTGGCGGTTTTGCTGGTCGGCGGATTGCTCTGGCTTGATCCGGGCGGCCTGCGTCACCTGATCTTCGCCGACCGCTCGCCGGGCGTGGCGCTCGGGCTGCTTCTCTTCAGCTTCATGGTCACTTTTGGGTCGACGGTAATGGGCAGCGCGGTCATGGCGCTCGGCCAACTCGAGACGGAGGATGACGCGCCGCGACCTCCGCCGCGGCTCGTGGCCGAGGAAACGGTTCGCGCGAGGCGTTGACCGAAAATCCTCCTGTCGTCCCCGCGCACGCTGGGACCCATAATCCGAGACCATGAGGGGTGACGAAGGATCGTAAACGGCCCGACTGTTCCTGTTACGACTGCCTGTGGTTATGGGTCCCTGCTTTCGCAGGGACGACGACGGCGATCCAGTCTTTGCGTGGCCTGGATTGCTTCGCTGGCGCTCGCAACATCGCGTTCCTCACTCGCCGCCGTCGATCTGGCGGCCCATCATCGCGATCGCCTGCTGGTAGACGCCGGCCGCGTTCCAGGCCTGGATCGCCGCGAAATTTCGGCTCGCCCGGCTGATAGCCGGCGCCCGCACGCCAGCCGTGCGCTTTCAGGAAAGCAGCCGCGGAAGAAAGCGCATTCGCCGCGTTGTCGAGATTGCCGGTGCCGTAAGCGAGAATGTTTTTAGGCAAGAACTGCGTCTGGCCGACTTCGCCATGCATCGAGCCGCGCTGGGAGGCAGACAGCACACCGCGATCGATCAATTGCAGCGCGGCGTAAAGCTGGTCCGTAAAGTATTCCGGACGCCGGCAGTCATAGGCGAGCGTCGCAATCGAGGAGAGCATGTGCTGATTGCCGCGCTGGCTTCCGAAAGCGGTCTCCATGCCCCAGATCGCGATCAGGGGCCCGGGTGGCACGCCGTAGCGCTGCTGGATCGATGCGAACATCGCCGCATGCGACTGCTTCATCGAACGCCCGCGTGCCACGATGGCGGAGGCGCCGCGCTTGGCGAGAAATTGATTGAGCGAGAGACCAAAGCTTCGCTGGCCGCGGTCGGCCGCAATGGTCGCGCCGGCGTAATTCGTGCTCATCAGCGCCGAGACACCAGTAGCGCCGATGCCTTTGGCCTTTGCTTCGCCGGCGATCTGCTGCTTCCAGGCCTCAAAGCCGCCGGGACCGTTGCCGCATTGGGCGGCGTGGCTTTCCGAATTGAGACCGCCGAGAATCGTCGCGACCACGATAGCCACCGATGAAAATGCCTTGCTCTTTTTCATCAGCAAGCTCCCTTAGAGCCTTTTCGGTTCTGATTGAATCAGAACCGAGGCTCTAATCTTTTGTTTTGACGCGTTTTCTTCACGCGAACCGGTATCCACTTCGCTCGAAAACGCTATAGGTTTCCCGACGCTCACCTTATGTCCTCGCCGAAAAAATCTGAATTCAAATCACGGCGTCGAGGCGACAGACCTCATTTTTTCGGCGCGTGGCATCGCGTGAGGTTAGGGCGTGTACTCTTAAATGCCGACGTCCGCTTCGCCCCGAAACGCGGGCAACTTTCGGACTTATGCAGCGCAGCCAAGGTCAAGCGCCTTAGCAACGGACGAAAGGCTCGACCATCTACGCCGATTGGGGGGCACACTGCGCGCTGATGCACAACGATTGGAATTGCCATTCGCCTGCCCCTGTCCTCATTGGCATGGGCCAGGAAAAATACCGCACGCGCCGTCGACGTTGGAATCGCGGGGTTGTTCATTGTTGGAATTGCGGTACTGGTCATTGACCACGACCGGTTTGCGGCTTGCCTTGCGGGTATGATGATGTGCCGCTGCGGCGGCCGCTTGGATTGACGACGCTGCAATCAGCGCCGAGCAGAGAATTGTGACAAGCGTCTTTCGCATTTTGATCTCCGCAATGCTGGCCGCCCTTTTCAAGGTGCGCTATTTCGGAGGCATGGCATCGCCGAGGAATGGTGGTTAATTATCAACCAACGCTCGCAGCCACTGAACTCGCGACAGTGTTCACGCCACGTATTGTGCAATCCCAAATCCGAATGACCAGTTTTCCTTTGCCACCTCTACCAAGTTGATGACGACGTCGTCCGGCCTCGCTTTTAGTTTCGCTTGAATGTCATCAACGATGCGCTTGTAAAAAGCTTTCTTTAGCTCGATCGAGCGCCCGGCATTAAGCGTAATCTGGATGAAGACAATGTCCTGGCTATAATGACTGTCCAGATAACTGGCGGGAAAGTTTAGCTCTTCAGGCGCATGTTCGGTGATGATCTGGAATTTGTCGTCCTTCGGCACATTGATAATATCGATCATCGCCTGATAGATAATTTCGCCCAGCGCCTTGCGATATTCCGCCGATTTGCCCCGCATAAGATCGATACGAACGAACGGCATAGCGCTACCCTTCCGCAACAGTTTCCGAGCGTCCAAGTCAGGTACGTAACCTCGCCGCACAAGGACTGCAATGGGGCCCGAAGCGTTACTTTAGCGGTTCACGTCCGCTTTTACCCCGACAGCGACCCGCAATAGCGGACATCAAGCGTTTACGAGTAGAGCCTTAATTCGCTGGCACCGTCATCGGCTTGCCTTTGTCGACGATATGGACGGTCAACAGCTTCAATGTCTTGTCTCCGACCACTTTATATCCGGCATGCGGCACGTCGCGGACGTTGACGCCTGCCTGTCCGGCCGGGCGCGCGATCTGATTGCCGTCAGGCATCTGCAGGGTTGCGCCCTCCAGCACGTAAACCGCTTCCTCGCCGGGATGAGTGTGCCGATCGACGCTGCTGCCCGGCGGCACCTCGAGAACGGCGATGATGATCTCCATGTTGGTGCCGGTCAGATCGGCGCGTTTGAGCTCCGTGCGGTTGGTTTGCGCCAAAGTCGTGGACGTGAGCAAGATCAGGAAAACAACGGCCAGACGAAACATCGGCATTCTCCCTAGCGCAAAGCGCGGGCCCGTTGGGCTCGCGATCGCAGAGCCTAACCCGAGTTGCGATTAGGTGTCAGATTTTTTGTGGTCGCCTTGGCGGCTTACGCGAATGACGGCCGCGGGCTACGCCGAGTGGATGTGCTCGTAGACTCGCGTGTTGCCGTTAAAACCTCTAAACCACGAGAAGGCGATGGAAGCGGCTGCCCCTCCCAATATATTGCAACGCCTCAAACATCGTATCACCAAATTTAGAGGCATCCTCCATGTATCTGCGGCCCGTTTCCTTATCCATAAATCTACGAATTAGTTCGTCTTCCTCAAAGTTCGTTGTATCCAAAAATCGATTATACTGATCCAGCAAACATATGATCGTTTTACGAGCATCCTCTAAATCTTTCCGATCTCGGAGCCATTCAAGACGGCCAGTCGGAGTGAGTTTAGTCATCGCTACGGTGTCTGCTGGAGACACGGAGTTCTGAGCATTATAGAGGGTAAGCAAATAGAGGAGCGCCGAATAACAGGTAAGCAACCTGCTGTGCTTAAGCTTGTAGTTCTTCAATTTGCCGCTGGCTTTCTTGTCATCAGGCTCCCGTTTTGTTCTGGCCTCATAATTCACGCAGAAGGTTCGCCAAATTCTTAGAATATCATTTGCTAAAAAGGCAGGCATGAAGTTCGCTTGGTGATCCTGATAGTCCCTCCAATAGCCATCTATCACATCTCTTACTATTTCATCATAGAAGTAACGGCTTGCTCTCAAGTAACAGCAGCAGCCGTGCGGTGAAGGTGTTGGCCACGTCATCCTTCTCCGTACCGAGCGTATTGGTGAACTCGTAAATGGAATGATGATCAAGGTATCGGCCATCCCCGGAGAATTCAGGGAATCCTAGTTCTCGCGATCGCGTGATCAACTCGGCTTGGACGCAAATCTCGTCGAGATGATTGAGTAGATTTTTTGGCCCGAATTCTTCGCCCGATCCGTCACTCCGCGGAATCTTCTCACTTCTTCCCGCGATGAACAGGTCCAGATCACTATGTTCGCTAGCCTCTAGTCGTCCGAGTGAGCCAGTTGCGTAAACGCAAGCCTTGTTTGCAGCGATCTTGCTCGCCTCCGATAATCTATCTCGAAGCTTAGCGAGCGTCTCCGTTGAATACTCCCGGCGCCTAGCCAGTTCGTTCATTAAGGCCCGCCCACTCGAAAATATTTGCGAAGATCTCTGCTTGTTCGATCGCATCATCAATGGCGTGATGCGTGTGCTGTCGCTTTGATGACAGAGACGAATCAAGCTTCGAGCGGCCAGCTCTTGATATTGGGATTCTGGCCTTGACGGCGACTGCCGTCTTTATGTCAAAGCAACGTGAATAATCGAATGGTGATCCGAATTTACAAAACTTGACGAAGTACCAATATAACCAAGTCCAATCAAAACTGAGCGGATACGCAACAAGTACAGGCTTAGCGCCACCAGCATTGGAATTGATCCAATGGAAGGCTTCGGTCATGGCCAGTTCGGGTGCCATCCCCTCCACACACAAGCGAGCGCGATCAAGTCCGTTTACGTCAAGTGCCTCCTTTTGAAAAAGCGTGGAAATGGGCTTTAGCTCGCGATAGAAAACGCGATCATAGTTTTGAGGACGAACGAACTTTCGTCCATCGAATGATCCCGCATACACGATAGCGACGGACAAGATTGAATAAGGACCGGGAATTGGGCCGTCGGTCTCGACGTCAGCCGAAAAGTAGACGTCAGAGGCCTCGTCTCCGAGTAACTCCTGCTCATTCCGAGACTTTTGGAAGCCGAGGAGCATGGCCGCTTCATTCCCGTTCGCGAAAATAGTTCAAGTTAAAGACTCGTACTTTCACGATATCAGCCGCTTGCTATCTATCAAGCGACATCTCAACCAATCGCAGGTCTACCGCCAACCTAATTATCCAAAAAGCTCCGCAGCTTCCGGCTTCGGCTCGGATGCTTGAGCTTCCGCAGCGCCTTTGCCTCGATCTGGCGGATGCGTTCGCGCGTCACCGAGAATTGCTGGCCGACTTCTTCCAGCGTGTGGTCGGTGTTCATGCCGATACCAAAGCGCATGCGCAGCACGCGCTCCTCGCGCGGGGTCAGCGAAGCAAGGACGCGCGTCGTGGTCTCGCGCAGGTTCGACTGGATTGCCGCATCGATGGGGAGAATTGCGTTCTTGTCCTCGATGAAATCGCCGAGGTGAGAATCTTCCTCATCTCCCACGGGCGTCTCCAGCGACAACGGTTCCTTGGCGATCTTCAAGACCTTGCGCACCTTCTCCAAGGGCATGCCGAGCTTTTCGGCCAGTTCCTCCGGCGTCGGCTCGCGGCCGATCTCGTTGAGCATCTGGCGCGAGGTGCGCACGATCTTGTTGATGGTCTCGATCATGTGCACGGGAATACGGATGGTGCGCGCCTGGTCCGCGATCGAGCGGGTGATCGCCTGCCGGATCCACCACGTCGCATAGGTCGAGAACTTGTAGCCGCGGCGATATTCGAACTTGTCGACCGCCTTCATCAACCCGATGTTGCCTTCCTGGATCAGGTCGAGGAACTGCAGGCCGCGGTTGGTGTATTTTTTCGCAATCGAGATCACCAGCCGCAAATTGGCTTCCACCATTTCCTTCTTGGCCTGGCGCGCCTCGCGCTCGCCTTTCTGCACGCCGTGCACGATCTTGCGGAATTCGCCGATCTCGAGTCCGGTGAGCGCCGCGAGCTGCTGGATCTCGCCGCGCAGCTCCTTGATGCGGTCCTTCTCGTAATGGACGAAATTCTTCCAGCCCTTGGCCGACAGTTTCGAAACGCGGTTGAGCCAGCGCGGATCAAGCTCCGAGCCCTGATAGTTCTTCAAAAAGTCCTCGCGCGCCACGCCATGGCTGTCGCCCAGACGCAGCAGGCGGCCCTCGAACGACACCAGCTTCTTGTTGATGTCGTAGAGCTGCTCGACCAGCGAATCGATGCGGGCCTGGTTGAGGCGGAGCGACTTCACCTCGACGATGATCTCGTCCTTCAGCTTCTTGTATTTGCGCTCCTGCGCCGGCGACAGAGTCTCGTTCTGAAGCTGGTTGGAGATGTCCTGCTCCTGCAGGCGCCGCAGCTTCTTGTAGTTGTCGGCGATCTTGTCGAAGGTTTCGACCACCTTCGGCTTCAGCTCGGCCTCGATCGCCGCGAGCGACATCTGGTTTTCGAACTCGTCGTCGTCCATGTCGGCTTCGGCGGCGGCTTCGGCCGGGTCCTTCTCCTCGCCATCGGCTTCCGGGTCGCGGAACGGGGTCGGCGACGGCGGCGCCGCGGGCGGAGCGGCGGCGGCCGGCACGCCCTCGCCGCTGGCCTCGGCCGGCGTGCCGTCAGCAGCGGCAGCAGCACTGAGGATGCCCGGGTTCATGTTGTTCTTGGCGTCCGGGCCGGCATAGGTTGCTTCGAGATCGATGATGTCGCGAAGGAAGATCTTTCCTTCGTTGAGTTCGTCGCGCCAGATGATGATGGCCTGGAAGGTCAAGGGGCTTTCGCACAGGCCTGCGATCATCGCCTCGCGGCCCGCCTCGATGCGCTTGGCGATCGCGATTTCGCCTTCGCGCGACAGCAATTCCACCGTGCCCATCTCGCGCAGATACATGCGCACGGGATCGTCGGTGCGCTCGCCCGGCTCGGACTTCTTGACTTCAGTGACGGCCTTGGCGGTGACCTCGACAAGCTCGTTGTCGGTGTCGTCGTCGGCCTCTTCCTGCTTCTCTTCCTCGCTGTCGGCCTCGTCGGCCTCGGTGACGTTGATGCCCATGTCGGAGAGCATCGACATGATGTCCTCGATCTGCTCCGGCGAGGTGGTGTCTGAGGGCAGGACTTCGTTGAGTTGATCGAAGGTCACGAAGCCGCGCTTCTTGGCCTGCTTGATCATCTTCTTGACGGCGGCATCCGACAGATCGAGCAAGGGCGACGGCGCTTCGGCTGTATCCTTCTCAGGAGCGTCCGCTGCCTTGTCGTCCTTTTCCTTTTCCTTAACCTGCAGCGTCTTTGCCTTGCTGGCCATTCATAGCTCCCAAACGCACATTCAAAGGATGCTCACGGCACCCGTCTGACAGGGTGCGTTACGGCACCCGTGAAACTTCCAAGTCACCCCGTCGCTCATGACGCGAAAGGGCGGCGCAAAGTTTCGCCACCCCAGATTTCTTCCGTCGGATATCGCTCTCAGGCTAGATGCATGTCGGACGGAAACGGCGCTGCCGGCTGTGCAAACAGAGGCTGCGCCGGATTATTCCTGACATCCTTCTGATCACGAGCCGGCGGCCACGCGCCCTTGACGATGCACCAAAGCCATTAAGCCTCGATTAACCCTGTTTCTGCAGCCAAACCATGGGTTTGGCGAGTCTTTTTGCGGCCCCGGCAGCCGCCGTCCGCATAATTTTTTTTACCTAGTGCTCTCGTTTCGAAGTTCGTCTCCCTTCGCAGCACCCTCCAAACGAACTTCGGAACGTTAAGGGCACTAGCAAATATATGATTCTAGAGCCGCTTTTCGATTTGAAGTTCCTGATCGAACTCGCTGCAACGGTGCAGGAACTTCAAATCGGCGGCGCTAGTCACAGGCTGCGCTGGAACCGGCCGGAAGATTCGCCGAATCCCTCGATGATGGCCTCGGTGCCATCCATTTCGGACAGCCGGGCCTTGACGTCCCGCAACCATGCCAGATTGGCCTCGCTTCCCTCTTCGCCCAAGGCCAGCTCGGCATCTTTCAGCTCCCTAAGTAAGGAGTGCCACTGACGATGCAAGGAGACGAGCTGGCGCCAGGTGGAAAGAACATCGTCCCGCGCCGCTTCGCTGCGCACCCCCCACACCGCCGAAGTCGTGATTGCACCATCAACCCTTTGAAGAACCTGCGAAAAACCGGCGCGCGCAAGGTCCGCCCGCATCTTCGCGCTTTGTTCCGAAGGCTCGAGGCTGTGGTGATGATCGTTGGCGAAGGCCGCGATGATGCCGGCGCGCAATTTGTGCGCGTCGGGATGGGCGAGCTCGAGGGCGGCCACCTCTTCCAGGTGCTCGTGCAGGAGCCAGGGATGGTTGATCAGGCTTTGCAGGATCAAGGCCTCCCGGCGTGACATGGCGCTGCGCTGGCCGCGCAGAAGCGGACTCGCCGCAAGCTGGGAACTCGCCGGTTGGTAGGGACCGCGGGGGAGCGCTGGCGCCGCTGAACCTCTGCCCGGGAAGGGAGCAAACCGGCCTGCGGGCCCGCGCGCGCCCAAGCGGCGAAGTGATTCGCCTGCGTGATTGCCGGCGGCGGCGTTGCGATATCCGCCGGATGCGTAGCTGCGCGCCACTTCGGGCGCAAAGATGCGCTGCAGCCGCTCGGCAAAATCCTGGCGATAATAGCGCCGCACCACTTCGTCGCGGATACTGCCTGTGATTTCGCCGATCCGCTTCTCCAGCGCCGCGCGCCGCTCGGGAGTGGCAAAGCTGCCGCCCTCGACTTCGCGCGACCAGATCACCTCGGCAAGCCCGCGCGCGGCACCGATCACCTCCTCGATCGCACCGCGCCCACCGGAGCGCGCGAGGTCGTCGGGGTCCTGGCCTTCGGGGAGCAGCGCAAAGCGCAGGCTCTTGCCGGGCGCAAGATGCGGCAGCGCCAGATCGGCGGCACGCCACGCCGCCTTCTGTCCGGCCTTGTCGCCGTCGAAACACAGGATCGGCTCGTCCGCCATCCTCCAGAGCAAAGCGAGCTGATTTTCGGTAAGTGCAGTTCCGAGCGGCGCGACGGTGGCCGCAAAGCCCGCAGCCACCATGGCGATGACGTCGATATAGCCTTCGACGACGATGATGGGCGCACCGTTATGGGCGGCAAGACGCGCAGGGGCGAGGTTGTAAAGATTGTCGCCCTTGTGAAACAGCGTCGTTTCCGGCGAATTGAGATATTTCGCCGCGACGTCTTTCTCCAGCGCGCGGCCGCCGAACGCAACGATGCGCCCGCGCGCGTCGGAAATCGGAAACATCACCCGATCGCGAAAGCGATCATAGGGCACGGGAATGTCGTCGCCCGCGATCAGGAGGCCGGCTTCCACAATGTCCTCGACCGAAATGCCCTGCGAGCCGAGATGTTCCTTCAGTGCGAAGCGTTCGCCCGGCGCGTAGCCGAGGCGGAATTGCAATTGGGTTGAGGGCGAAATCGCGCGGTCGGCAAGATAGCCGCGCGCCCTGGCGCCGTTGCGAGAAGCCAGCGTGTCGGCGAAGAATTTCGCCGCGTACTCCATCACGTCATGCAGCGTCTTGCGGCGCTGCTCGAACCGTTCGGCATCGGGCGTTGCCACCGGCAGCGGCAGCCCCGCCATCGCCGCAAGCCGTTCGACCGCTTCGGCGAAGCCGACGCCTTCGGTCTCCATCAGAAAGGAGATGATGTCGCCGTGCTTGCCGGACGAGAAGTCGTGGTAAAATCCCTTCTGGTCGTTGACGGTGAACGAAGGGGTCTTTTCCTGCTGGAACGGCGACAGCCCCTTCCACTCGCGCCCTGCCTTCTTCAGCTTCACGCGCTTGCTCACCACTTCCGAGACCGGAAGGCGGGCGCGCAGCTCGTCGAGGAATTGGGGCGTAAAGCGCATTTCTCTGAAATCGCGATTCGTCTCGGATTTTGGGGTGAGTCGGGAAACCTGCCAACCGATCATGGATATAGGGTGGCGGGCCGAAATGACCCGGTATTATCGGCCTTCTCGCCGCTATTCACAGGCGAGCGAGCCAGTACCTTGACAACTTGAAATACAATCGTATATACACAACGCCCCACCGTTTCACCCCGGGAAAAAGGTCGTTTGCTGAAAAGCCTCTCCTGGCGGAACGCGAACCATGGTGGACGAGATAAAAGTTGGACGGGCCCTCAGAGGGTTCGAATGGGACGAACAAAAAAGTAAAAATAATCTTGCCAAGCACGGCTTCGATTTCGAAGACGTCGTCAGGATTTTCTACGCGCCTGTCCTTCTTCGTCGTTCCGATCGTAACCAAGAGGAGCGCTGGATCGCGATTGGCTCTTTGGATGGTAGACTGATTGCCGTCGTATTTGCACGACGGGCGGACATCATCCGGATCATTTCAGCGCGACGCGCAAGGAAAAATGAAGAAAACGCATATCATAACGCGAAAATGGGGCGACCATCGAAAGGGCAAGACTGACTGGACACGGGTCGATGCTCTGACCGACGAAGATATCGCCAGGGCCGTCGCAAGCGATCCTGACGCGGTACCCGTCGATATCGACTGGTCGGATGCGGTTCTGGTTATGCCTTCAAAAAAGAAAGCGATTTCCATTCGCATCGATGAGGACGTGCTCGATTTCTTCAAGAGCCAGGGCGACGGCTACCAGCGCCGGATGAACGCGGTGTTGCGCTCCTATATGCAGCAGAAGGTCAAGCCGAAAAAGCGCGCGTAACTCGTCCCACGTGCCCCTGACGACGCATCGTGGGTCCCGGTTCTGCGCAGCGGCACTTCATGCCGTGGCGCGCCCGGGACACGATGGTCATCCCTCCAAAAACTTCCCCGAGGCGATGTGCGGCAGGCGGTCGACCGGCCAGTTGTAGACATAGGTCCAGGCCTTGCGCGCCTCTCCAGTGTCGAGCGTCACCGTGAGCATTTGCCTGACGTATTCGGTCGGTTCCTTAAAACCTTCGCCGCAGGCCTCGTACATATCGAACTCGCGCAAGCATGCGGCCGCCTCGCGCAGCCGAAACAATTCGCCGAACACGATATCGTCGGCGTCATCGGAGGGCACCAGCCCCGGATAGTGCTTGACGAGATAGAGCCGGCCACCGCAGCGCGCCTCGCCGATGAAGTCGGCAGCTCGCGACAGAAGCTGCGCCATCGGATGGTCGAAGCCGCGCATCAAAGTGCCGTAGACAAAGAGCAGATCGCAGGTCATGGTTTCGCGTCATTCCGGGGCGCACCGTCAGGTGCGAACCCGGAATCTGGAGGTGATGAATCGCAAGACAACTTCGAGATTCCGGGTCTGGTGCTAACGCACCATCCCGGAATGACGACGGAAACTCAAGTCAACTTCCCTTCGCTTCCTCGCTGACGACGACGAATTTGCTGAGGTTCATGCGACCAAAACTCGTGGTCAGCGCGACGTCGGCGGCGTCGCGCCCCGTCGCCATCAGGATGCGGCCGATACGCGGCACGACATGGCGGGCATCGAAGGTGTACCATCGGCCCGAGAGCCAGGCCTCGAACCAGCCGGAAAAATCCATCGGCTCCGGATCCGGCGGAATGCCGATGTCGCCCATGTAGCCGGTGCAGTAGCGCGCCGGAATGCCCATGCAACGGCAGAAGGTCAGCGCCAGATGGGCAAAATCGCGGCAGACGCCGGCGCGCTGCTCATGGACATCGAGCGCCGACTTCATGTGATGCGCGTGCTGGTAGCCGAAGCTGACGCGATCGTGGACATATTCGCAGATCGCCATCACCCGTTGCCAGCCGGGTCTGGTATTGCCGAACAGCGACCAGGCCATGTCGGTGAGCTTGTCGGTCTCGCAATAGCGGCTCGCCATCAAATAAAGCAGCGCCTCGTCGGGAAGCCGGTCGATCGGAAGCTGCTCGGCCTCCGGCGCCACGACGTCGGGCAAACCGGAATCGCGCACCAGCGCATCGCCGCGCAGCGTGATGCCGGGCGCAGGCGCCACGAGCCGCCCGCAGATATTGCCGAAACTGTCGTGGTAGTAGCCGAGCGGCACGTCGGGCGCGGTGACGATGGTCTCGGCGCCGATGATGTCGTGGCGGCGCGAAGGGTGGATGGAGAGCATGAATACCATCGGCGTCGGCTGCGTGGCCGCGTATGCGATCTCGAAGCCGACCTTGATCTGCATGATCAGGCCTCCACCGCTTCGGCTTCGGCGACGACGTTGATGGCAACTTCCATCGCGACAAAGGCATCGCGGCAACCGAGATAGGTGCCGTGCAGCGGGATCGCCTGGCGCGGATCGCGCGCGACCGCGACGCGAATGAGGTCGCGGGTGCCGACGATGCCGTTGGTCGGATCGAACTCGATCCAGCCCGCGCTCGGCAGGTAGACCTGAACCCAGGCATGCGTCGAGCCGCCGCCGGCATAACGATGGGCGCGATCGCAGGGCACGAACAGATAGCCGGAGACGAAGCGCGCGGCGATGCCGAGCCGCCGCAACGCCTCGATCATCAGCAGCGCAAAGTCGCGGCAGGTGCCACAGCGCGTCTGCAGCGTGTCGAGCGGATGCTGGGTGCCCTGCTCGTGCCGCTTGCGGTAGGAAAACGCATCGCGAATGCCGTGGGTCATGCCGGAAAGAATCCTGAACGTCGGCGTCGGCGCTTCCGCGTCGAGGAAATGGCGCGCCCATGCCGACAGTTCGCCGCCAGGATCGGCATATTGCGGCGTGATGAACTGGACGAGATCGGGAAACTCCTCGGCGTCGTACAGGAATGGATAGAAATAGGCGGGATCGTCGGCGGTGAGCGCGAATTCATCGGCCGGCTTGTGCTCGATGGTTGCCCTCGAGGTGAAGGTGAGCGTGTCGGCACGCTCGTCGAAGGTCGCGATCGCCACGCTGTTGCCGAACACGTCGTGGATCCAGCGCAACCGCATCGGCTGCGGCTCGATCTGAAGGTCGCCGGACAAGACGCGCAGATCGTGGCCGTCGCGCGGGCGCAGCATGATGCGATGTTCGCCAAACGCGACGGGGCGCACATAGCGATATTCGGTCTTGTGGTGGATCGTCAGAAGCGGCATCGTCAATCGCAATCAAATATGGCCTGGTACAGCCTAATCTACAGTGATTCCTTCATATTTCTAATCCGGCATGCCGCCTGATGAGGCGAAACGGGCAACGAAACATGGATTTGGACCGATCCGGCGACACTTCATTGCTTATGACCGCGGATGATCCCGCGCCCGTCCTCGAAGAGAATGCCTCTGGCCGCTCGCCGTTCCTTCTGATTTCGGATCACTACGGCCGCGCAATACCGCGCGTGCTAGGCGATCTCGGGCTTGCCGAGAGCGAGCTTGAACGCCACATCGCCTGGGACATCGGCATTGCCGGCGTCGCCGACGCGCTTTCCAGGCATCTGGGCGCGCATCTGGTCGCGCAGCGCTACTCGCGGCTCGTGATCGACTGCAACCGCCCGCCACAGGCACCGACGTCGATCCCGCGCATCAGCGAAAGTACCATCATTCCCGGCAACGAGGCGCTGAGCCGCGAAGCGGCCGAAGCCAGGCGGCGCCAGGTGTTCGATCCCTATCATCGCTGCATCGGTGAGGTGATCGATCGCCGGCTGCGCGATGGCATCCCGACCGTGCTGGTCGCGCTGCATAGTTTTACGCCGGTCTATGCCAACATCGCGCGACCCTGGCATGTCGGCACGCTCTACCGGCGCGACAGCGGCCTGCCGTCGCTGCTCTTGAAGAGTTTTCGCGCGCAAACCGATCTCGTGGTCGGCGACAACGAGCCCTATGCGGTGAGCGAGGAGACCGATTACACCATTCCGGTTCACGGCGAGGCGCGCGGCCTCTTGAACTGCGGCATCGAGATTCGTCAGGATCTGATCACTGAGGAGGCCGGCCAGCGCGAATGGGCCGATCGGCTGGCGAATATTTTGGCCGACGTCGAAGCGCAATTGCGCGCGCAGGCAGCACTTGTTTAGGCTCTGGCTGATTGGAGACGAAGAGCGCCTCACACCCGGCCTCACTTCTCCCCTTGCGGGAGAGGTCGGATCGCATCGCCAGATGCGATCCGGGTGAGGGGTCAAGCTTATCGATAGACCGAAACCCCTCACCCCAACCCTCTCCCGCAAGGGGAGAGGAAGCCGACCTGAAGATGCCGCGTCAGTAATGTCCGATCTTTGAGCTCGATTACCGTGCCCGCGTCAGCGCGAGCCAGATGCCGCCGCCGATCATGAAGCTGCCGGAGACGCGCGACAGGTTGCGCGTGCGCCGGCCCGAGAAGAAGCGCCGCACCCGTCCCGCAAGCAGCGCGTAGGCCGCATCCGTCAGCCCCGCGATAACCATGAACGTGACGCCGAGCAGGGCGACCTGCGACAGGTGATCGCGCTCCAGGTCCACAAATTGCGGAATGAATGCGCCGAAAAATACCAGCAGTTTCGGGTTACTGAGCGCCACCAGAAAGCCTTGCAGGAAAAAGCCGCCGCGCGGCGGTGGGGGCGCCTCCGCCTCGAGGCCCTTGACGGGCTCGCGGATCAGCTTGATGCCGAGCCAGACGAGATAGGCAGCTCCCGCAAAACGCACCCAGTCGAACCAGTAGCCCATGGTCGCCATCAGCGAGGTCAACCCGATCGCAACGATTCCGATCACGATCGTCAGCGCCGCCTGGACACCTGCGATATTGGTCAGCGCGGCGCGCGTGCCGTGGCGCAGGCCATTGGCGATGACAAGTGTGACGATCGGTCCGGGCAGAAGCGCCAGCGCGATGCAGGCGGCGACGAAAGCGAGATAGAGTTCTATGGACATCGATGGGCCTCGCTAACTGAAGCGTGGCAGGGTTCTCTCTGCCAACTGCTAATTTGTACCGTCATTCCGGGATGCGCCGCTAGGCGCAGGCCCGGAATCCATTTCTCCAATATTCCGCGGCGCGATGGATTCCGGGTTCGCGCTTTCGCGCGCCCCGGAATGACGCAAAATCGAGAGGTGCGCGTGAGCATTCCCTCACGGCAATCCCGCAATCTTTCGCGCCTCTCCGGTCAATTCCAGAATGTGAAGGCCGGTATTGGCGCGGTCGTCGATGTAGATATAACCGCGTTCGTCGGTTTCGACGTTGTTGGTCTGGATCGCGACCTTGCAGCGGTCCTTGCCCTCGATCTTGACACAGCGCTTGTCGGTTGCCGCCGTGATCGCCGGGATGAAGTAGCCGACTTCGACCGGGTGATAGGGATCGCGGACGTCGATCGCGCGCACGCCGGCATTGAAGTAGGAAATGAACGCCATCTTCTTGTAGAAGACCGGCGCCATGCTTTCGTTGGAGGAATGCGCGCCGAACCGCCCTCCCCGCTCGCAGAACGAGCCGCTGGATTCCTTCGCCGTATAGCTCGAGATCATCATCGGCCGGTTTTCCACGGTGACGTCGGCGAACCAGACCATCTGCCGCGGCTCGGCACATTCGTTCACGATCTCCTCATCCACGATCATGACGATGTCGCGGTTCGGTTCCTTGTCATGGGCGAATTCGGCAACCGGCATCTTCAGCATCGGAAAGGTGGTGTGGGCGCCGTTGAACGCCGACATCGCCAGGCGCGAGATTTCCGGATAGCGCAGATTTTCCGGCGTCGGCTCCTTCGGGCCGTTGAGCAGTTTTTCGCGATCGACGATCTGCAAAAAGCCGCCCTTGTCGGTGCCGTAGCCGAAATAGACGCGGTTGCCTTCGGGGCCAGTCGAGATCGGCCCGTGCACTTCGGTCGGCACCGGGCCGGTTGAGCCTGGCTCCTGACCGGGAAGCCCGAAATCCCTGATCTTGACCGGGTGGGCGGGATCGCTGAGATCGTAAATCATGGTCATCCGTCGAGTGCGCCAGTCGGGCAAGCCTGTGACGAGATAGGCAATGCCTGTGTCGCATTCCCACCAGTTCTTGTGGGTGTCCTTCAGGCCCTCGCCAATATGGGCAACAAGGATGGGATTGGAAGGATCGGCGACATTCCATATTTCATGTCCAGAACTGCCCACCGCACGCAGCATGTAGACCGCGTTGGGATCGCCCTTCGGCAACTGCTTGCCGTCGCAGACGCGCACCATTTGCGCGCCGCCGCCTTCGTATTTTCCCACCTGTCCGGGAATATGGTGCAGGTACTTCGGATGTGCGGGATCGGTCACGTCGACGATCGAGGTGCCGCTCGGCTCGGCTTTTCCGGTGATCGGATTGACCGGGTTTGGAGTTTCCTCGGTGCCGCCGTGATGGCCGATATAGGCGATGAAGCGGTCGCCCTGATGATGAATGGTCGGCTGATAGGCGCTGCGCGCCTGCAGGTCGTTATATCCGATCAGTTGCATATTGGAGGCTTCGGGCGGGGCCCCGATTTTTTGACTCTGCGCGGAGGCGCCGCCAGGGAGCACGAAAAGTGCCGAGAGAAGTATTGCCGGCTTCACGTAACGCTTCATTTTTCCACCCAGGATTTTGAAACCAATCTTCGTTGGCTGCTCCCTCCACTACCACAGCCATTTACAGCCGCCAAAACACCCCCTTGACAGGCAACCATTTGGTTGCATATCCTTCTAGTGCCCGCTTCCCGAAGTTCGCGATCCGCCTCAGCACCCACCTAAGCGAACTTCGGGAAGGAACGGGCACTAGAAACTAAAAATTTCTAGTGCCGCTTTCGATTTGAAGTCCCTGGTTCGAATTGCCGGCTGCACTGCAGGGACTTCAAATCGGCGGCACTACCCATGGACGACGTGTTCAAGGCGCTGGCCGATGCATCGAGACGATCCCTGCTCGACCGGCTTCACGCCAGGAATGGACAGACATTGAACGAACTCTGCGAAGGCCTCGCCATGACGCGGCAGGCCGTGACCAAGCACCTTGCGATTCTCGAGACCGCCAACCTGGTCACGACGTTCAGGCACGGCCGCGAGAAGCTGCACTACCTCAACCCGGTTCCGATCCATCAGATTGGCGAGCGTTGGATCAAAAAATTCGAGCGCGGCAAGCTCACCGCGCTCAGCGAATTGAAACGACAACTGGAGAAGCGCGATGAGTAAGCCGGAATTCGTCTACGTCACCTACATCGAGACCACGCCGGAAAAACTATGGCATGCGCTGACCGACGGCGACTTCACCGAGCGCTACTGGTTCGGCCACCGCATCGCCTCCGACTGGAAGGTCGGATCGCCCTACCGCTTCACTCACCCGAGCAGGCCGTCGCCCATGGGCAAGGTGCTGATATCGGACGCGCCGAAGAAGCTCGCCTACACCTGGGAGGCCTGCGCGGAAGAATTGAAGCTGGAGCGCACCTCGCGGGTGACCTTCGACATCGAGCCGCGCGGCAAGGTCGTCAAATTGACCGTAACCCATGACAATCTCGACGAACGCGGCAAGACGTTGCGTGGCATTTCCGAGGGCTGGCCGATGGTACTTGCGAGTTTGAAGAGCTTTCTGGAGACCGGTCACCCGCTACCTGCCGAGATCAAGTCCGACGCAGCATAGGGAGCAAGCCGATGCTCAAGCCGGAATTCGTCTACGTCACCTATATCGAGACCACGCCGGAAAAGCTCTGGCATGCGCTCACCGATGGCGATTTCACCGAACGCTACTGGTTCGGCGCGCGTCTGAGATCGGACTGGAAGGTGGGGTCGTCGTTCGAAATGGTGCGCAGCGACGGCACCGTTTCCGACGCCGGCAAGGTCGTCGAGGTCGACCCGCCACGACGGCTCGCCTATACTTTCGTGAACCTGTCGCACAAATACAAAAACGAATTCCCGGCGCTGGCGACCTTCGTGCTCGAACCCTATGGCAAGCTCGTCAAGCTGACACTGACGCATGAAGGTTTTGCGGACGACAGCAAGTTCTATTCGGGAATCTCGAAGGGATGGCCCGCCATCCTGTCGAGCCTGAAGAGCCTGCTCGAGACCGGGCAGCCGCTCGAAATCCCCTACGCTGCCCTCAAATTCGAAAATTGAGCACGACGATGAATATCGACGATTTCAAGCCAATGACGGTCTACACCATCTACATCGCTTCCACGCCGGAGAAGGTGTGGGAGGCGCTGACGAGAAGCGAATTCAGCCGAAAATATTTTTTCGGCAATTCGGTCGAGGTCGACTTGCGGGTTGGCGGCGCCTATATCGTGCGCACGCCGGACGGCGCGCTGCATATCAACGGCGAAGTGGTCGAATGCGTCGCGCCGCGCAGGCTCACGGTGACATTCAACGTCAACTGGCCGGAGCTGGTCGAAAAGCTCGGTCCGACGCTGGTCACTTACGAAATCGAACAGGCCGGCGAGGCGGTCCGCCTCACCATGACCGAATCGCACGACCGCGCCCTCGATGACGATATCCTCTCCGGCGGCCGCCAGGGCTGGCCCGCTATACTGTCGAGCCTGAAAAGCCTGCTCGAAACCGGACAGCCGCTCACCGTCAAGATGGCGCCGCCGCAAAAAATGCTGGCGGCGTTGAGGAAAATGGGAATCAAGACGCCGTGAGAGGTGCCCATCACCGAAAACGACGTTACGCCGAGGCCACCGGAGCGACGATGCGGCGATAAAGGTGCCAGGTCGCGTGACCGAGCACCGGCAGCGTGACCACAAGCCCGAGGAAGTACGGCAGCGACGAGACGATCAGGAGGAGCACGATCACGGCGGCCCATCCGATCATCGGCAACGGGCTCGTCACCACCGAACGTACGCTTGTGACCATCGCGGTGACGAAATCGACATCGCGGTCGAGCAGCAGCGGGAACGACACCACGGTAAGCGAAAACAGGATCAGCGACAGCGCGGCGCCGACGATGTTGCCGATCGCGAGGAACACCAGCCCCTCATTGGTGGTCAATACGACGGTGAGGAATTCGCGCAGGCTGGAAAAAGAGGCGTTGAGTCCGATCAGCAGCGCAATCAAAAGACGCACCTGGTACATCCAGATCACGAAGATGAACAAGGTGACGAACGCCATCCAGCCGATCTCGCTGCGCGAGGTCACTGTCGACCAGATGGCGCGGACCGAGAGCGGCTGTTTGGCTTCCAGCCGCCGGCTGACCTCGTAGAGCCCGATTGCGACGAACGGGCCGATCAATGCAAAGCCGGCGGCGAGCGGATAGGCGAAATAGATCATTCCGAATGCCGTCAGGCAGAGCAGGATCACCATGCCGCCTGCGGCGTAAAACCCGCCAAACGCGAGGCCGTAAAGCGGCGCCGCCTGAAAATCGCGCAAGCCCTTCACCAGCGCTTCGGCGATGTCGCTCGCGCCAATGCGGCGCACCACCGGATCGACCTTGCCGGAAATCGTCGTCATCGACCTCTCCCCGATATTTTCGCGGCATTGACGCAAGCCTCGAGGCGCGCGCGTTGATCTGCATCAAAATTTTTCGCGCCGTCGGGGAGCGCGGGTGCGACTGAAAACTCGCCGGAGGAACGGTCCCGACCGGCCGATCGGGACCGTTACCTTCAATCGCCGCCTACTGCGAGGCCTGGGGTTTGCTCCGCGGATCGTCTTCCGGGTTCACATAGTTGATGGCGAACGGTCCCTGGCCGTGGATTTGCAGCAGGGTCGGGCTACCGGTCCAGGCGTAGTGGTTCATCTTTGCCGGCGCCTCGGCAAAGCCGCCATTGGTCAGAAGCATTCCCTTCTTCTGGTCCAGCTTGTCGCCCATCCCGAGGTTGAATTTCCCGTTCAGGACCGTGACCAACTCGGTGGTCGGGTGATTATGCGCCGGAACCTTGTATCCACTGGGCAGTCGAAGACGAACGACGTACGGACCGTCCTTCGTCGGGTCGCCCGAAAGCACCGCGATCTGCGCTCCCTTCGGCAGCGCATCCGGTGCTGGACCCCATTTCAATTGCGAAGCGTTGACCGGCATCTTCATGTCCTCGGCAAGCGCACCCGTCGTGCCTGCGAGGAGCAAAACCAGACCAACTGTTTGTGCTTGCATGCTCGTTCTCCCATTGAACCAAAGTGGAGTGAAACGAATGTGCCGCTAAAGACCAATGTCTGTTCGAAGCAGGTAGCGGGCCCACACCAGAACCCGCCATCGTTGCAGGAGGCCTGCATTGTAGCGTATCGGAGCTTACATCAAACGGCAAAGGAGTGTGTGAAGGCCTTCACAGTCGCCGCTCGAAGGCAGCCCGCCCGCCGGTTGCAAGGCAACTTGGCTGCAAGGTTTCCGCGGGGTCCGGATCATGCGTTAGTCCAAACCCGCGCGGCGGAAGCCTTCCAGATAGTGCTGGCGATCGCGATCGAATTTCCAGGGCAGCTGGTTGGCGATCCAGTCAAGCGAGATATTCGGCTGGACACGGCGTAACTCGCGCAAGGCGGCAGCGGCCAACTCCAGATCTCCCGACATTCCGGCAGCCACGGTAAGCAGCCGATAGGCGCCCGTGAAATCACCACGCTGGCGGATCGCGCTGCGGGCCAACTCAATCGCATCGCCGTACCTTCCTTCCACAAAGCGTGCATAGCCGGCTACCCCGTAATAGACCGCCAGGGAGGGATCCCGCGGGCTTTGCCGGATCGCGCGTTGCGCCACTTCGTAGGCTTCCTGCGTCCGTCCGCAATAGCAAAGCGCAAGCGCGTAATATCCATGCGTCATGCAGAAATTCCGATTGAGGTGAAGCGACAGCTCGAATTCCCTGATCGCGTCCTCAAGGCGGCGCGTCGAAAAGTAGACACTGCCCAGAGCCGTGTGGGCCCACGAATCGTCGCCCGAGACGTCGACCGCCTTGAGCGCGGCACGCTCCGCCGCCGGCGCCGCGGTCGCGAGATCTTCCCAACCGAGATGTACGGCACGCATGTGGCTCGAGGCGAGCACGGAAAGAGCCTGGCCATAGTTCGGATCGAGCGCGATCGCCCGCTGCAGGAGCGCCTGCGCGGTCAAATGATCCTGCTGCGTGACCTTCCAGAAATGCGACAGCGCGCGCATTACCAGATCCCACGCATCCAGATTGTCCGGCGCCTTGCGCCTGGCGTGGAAGTTTTCCGCCGCGTAGATTTGCGGCTCGATCGCGGCGACAATGGCATTGGTGATTTCGTCCTGGACGGCGAAGACGTCGGTCAAATGCCGGTCATAGCGCTCGGCCCATACGTGACTGCCGGTCGCCACGTCGTTGAGCTGGGCCGTGATCCGGACGCAATCGCCCTCCTTGCGGACGCTGCCCTCGACCACATAGCGCACGGAAAGCTCTTCGGCGATCCGAGCGATATGAACGGCCCTGCCCTTGTAGCTGAAGGAAGAATTGCGGGCGATCACGAAGAACCACTTCACTTTCGAAAGCGCCGTGAGCAAGTCCTCGCTCAGGCCATCGCAAAAATATTCCTGCTCAGCATCCCCGCTCATGTTCTCGAAGGCCAGCACCGCGATCGCCGGCCGATCTGGCGTCGGCGAATCCGGTTGAAATGCCTGCTGATGCGGTTGCCGTCCATCGGACGCTGCGGCGCTACGCGATTGCTCCTGGACCTCGCCGACAAAGCGAAAGCCCTTGCGCGGGATCGTGCGGATCAGCCTTTGCGCCTCGCCGGTGTCTTCGAGCGCGGTTCGCGCGGCATTGACCCGGCTGGTAAGCGCCGAATCCGACACGATCCGGCCGTTCCACACCACGGAAATCAGATCGTCCTTGCTGAGAACGCGGTTTCGATTCCGGACCAGATGAACCAGCAGATCGAATACCTGCGGCTGCATCGCAACCTGCACGCCGTCGCGGCACAGTTCGCGGCGTTCGGTATCAAGTGAGTATTTTTCAAAAATGAATTGCATGAAAAGCTTTCGGACGAGCCGCCCTCAGGGAAAAATCATTGTCGTCTCAATGAGAAATCAAGCGCCCGGCAAGGCCTGGAGCGCGCCATTTCGGCATCCTGCCGGTGGCACGGCGTGGCCCCTGAACTGGCTCGCGGAGTTGATCATGACCCAGGTCCGGCTTCGAACTTTCGGGTTGCATCCGGCCGCGGCCGATCTCGTGGGAACCGAGATGCCGGCGCCGCAATTCCGGACGCCGCTATACTACAAGTCCGTGCGCCATCCAATCTACCTGGGGTTTATCGTGGCCTTCCGGGCCGCACCCCAACCGGAGCGCAATTGAATTCAAGAAGGAGGAAACCTGAATGAGACATGTCGGAAATTGCCTTTGCGGCGCGGTCGAAGTGGAAGTCGTCGGCGCGCCGGAAGCGATGGGCTACTGCCATTGCCGTTCGTGCCGTTCCTGGTCGGGCGGTCCCGTCAACGCCTTCAGCCTGTGGAAGCCGAATGCGGTACGAATTACCGCGGGATCGGAACACGTCGCAACGTTCTCCAAGACACCGACGAGCCATCGCCAATACTGCAAGAAGTGCGGCGGCCACCTGATGACCGGCCATCCCTCGCTTGGGCTCATCGACGTTTTCGCAGCGACGGTGCCGACCCTTTCGTTCGTGCCTGCCGTTCACGTCAACTACGCCGAGACCGTGCTGCCGATGCGCGACGAGCTGCCGAAATTCAGGGATTTTCCGGCGGAGTTCGGCGGCTCCGGCGCGATCGTCGCCGAATGAATCGGCGGCAGAGGCGCAAGGCTAGTTCAGCCCCGCCCGGCGGAAGCCATCGAGATAGTGCTCCTGGTCGGTGCGGTGCTGCATCGGCAATTCGTTCGCGATCCAGGCGAGCGAGACGTTAGGCTGGGTACGGCGAAGTTCCCCGAGCGCGGCCTTCGCGACTTCGTCGTATCCAGCCATCCCGGCAGCCGCCGTCAGGACGCGGTGGGCGCCGACGAAATCGCCGCGTTGCCGCAGCGACTCGCGAGCGAGGCGGATCGCCTCATCGTAGTTGCGGCCGATGAATTGGGCGTAGGCTGCGATGCCGTAATACAGCGTCAGGGACGGATCCCGCGGGCTCAGCCTGAGCGCGCGGCGGACGGCAAGATCGCCTTCCTGCCATCGGCCGGCATAGCAGAGGGTCACGCCGTAGAAGGCTTGCGCCAGCGCGAAGTTGGGATTGAGCCGCAGCGCCAGTTCGAATTCGGCGATCGCATCATCGAAACGTCTGGCGAACAGATAGGCGTAGGCCAGTCCATGGTGGGCCCAGGCGTCCTCGCTGTCGGCTTCCACCGCGGCGAGCGCCGCACGTTCGGCAATCGGCAACCCGGCGTCCATGTCCGCCCAGCCCATGTGAGCGCCGAAGATGAGACTGGTGGCGAGCAAACCGAGTGCCTGACCGTAGTTCGGATCGATGGCGATCGCCTTTTCCAGGAGCGCCTGCGCCGGCACATTGTCCTGCCGGGTGACGCGCCAAAAATACCACAGCGCCCGCATGACCAGATCCCAGGCGTCCAGGCTCCCCGGCGGCTTGCGCTGCGCGCGGAAATTTTCCGCGGCATAAAGCTGCGGTTCGATGGCGCCAACGATCGACTCCGTGATCTCGTCCTGCACCGCGAACACGTCGGCGAGGCTGCGATCGAAGCGTTCGGCCCAGATATGGCTGCCGCTGGACACATCGTTGAGCTGCGCCGATATCCGTACCTGCTCGCCGCTCTTGCGAACGCTGCCTTCGAGGACGTAGCGAACCCCGAGTTCGTCGGCGATCTGACCGATATGGACGGACCGGCCCTTGTAGATGAAGGACGAGTTGCGCGCGATCACGAAAAACCAGCGCAGCCGGGACAACGCGGTTATGATGTCCTCGCTGATCCCGTCGGAAAAATATTCCTGCTCCCGGTCGCCGCTCATGTTGACGAAAGGCAGGACGGCAATCGCCGGTCGCTCGGACTGTATCAGCTCGGATCGCGGTGCTCTGACCCGATCGGCCCCTTCTGCGACGGAATTGCCTGTCGGGCAGCTCAGTTGCGTGTGGACCGCGCCCACGAATCGAAAACCCTTGCGTGGAACCGTTCGAATAAGCTTCTGGTCGGAGCCGCTGTCGCCGACCGCCTTGCGTGCGGCGTTGATGCGGCTGGTAAGCGTCGAATCGGAAACGCTGCGTCCGCTCCAGATCTTGTCGATCAGATCGCCCTTGCTGACGACCCGATCGCGATTTTCGAGCAGGTATACCAAGAGGTCGAAGACCTGAGGCTCGACACCTACAGCGCAAATGCCGCAGCTCAGCTCGCGTCGATCGGTATCAAGTATATGATTATAAAAAAGAAATTGCACACCCAACTCTGTGGCTCTCGGGAAACAATCAAGCTGATCTGAAGGCAAAATCAAGTTGCCCTCAGAGTCTTTGAGTCAGTCGAGCGGCATATTCGGTTCACCGCAGCCGCAACCTGGAAGCTGCCTTTCGAGCCGGTTTGATCCACGCTCACCGAGAGCCGGATCGCCTTGCCTCAAGAGCTCATCGATGTCCGTCAATTCGCAGCAAACGCCCGTTCGTCCGCTTCAGCTGATGGCCGTCTCGGTCATCGCGCCGTTGATCCGACGCCGCATCTACCGCTTCGCCGCAGCCGGTCGGAGTTCAAGAATGTTCTGGCGGAAATGGGAACCACTTCTGCGGTTGTTGCTGACCCATCCGATCACCTGGTCTTTGGCTGCGCTGATTGTTTCCAGCGTCGGGTTATATTGGGACCTGCGCTGAGCGGCTCGCATCATCGCCTGCGCTTGGTCATTCCCCGCGCATAAATGAAATTTCAGAAAAACCGGGAAGCCTCGGTTTCGATGTCAGGCGTTAGTCCTGCCAGAGCCTGGAGCTTGCAAGGTCGATGACTGCGCTTGCACCTGGGTGGGCCGACACCATCCGCCAGCGGACGGCGCCGCGGGCCCGACAAGTCCGCATGACGAACCCGCGGCATAAATGATGCGGACTTCTGAACCGCCACACCAGAGGCAAGGCAATATCACTCGGCCGCCAGAGATGCGCCAGACCGCTTTGCCATGACTTCCCGGAATTTTGTCGCAAGCTCGTCGCAGTAAAGAGCGAGCCCCTGATAAAACGCGCGCTGCGGCCCGTCGGGTGCCTGCTGCGCCGCCTTCTCGTATTGCGCGGCCTTGCGCTCGTACTTCTCAAGTTTGGTCTGAAGATCATTCGGCACGGCACCACTCCACGCAAACGCTACAGTGGAACGAATGGTTGCCCGTGCCCCGACCGAAACGATGACTGGCTTGAGGCAATTTTGTAGCCACGGTGCGGCTCGCTTTTGGCTGGCGCGGGCGACCGGGCTGCCTCCCGGTCGGCGGCCCAGGCCCGAAGATGGCTCGATGGCTCCGCTTTGCGAGGCGTGCGATGCCATTTGAAAGCGGTCAGCCTGCTGCCAAGCACCCCGGTGCGACCTTTCGCTCTTCCCGAGGCAAGCTGGGCGCGTTTAGGATGGTGCCGGGCAGGGGCGGCCATGATGAGACGGCGAGAACTCATTGCAGTACTCGGTGCGGCGGCGGCCTTCCCATGGGCTGCGCGCGCGCAACAGGGACGCCAATTACGCCGTGTCGCCCTTCTTATCGGCGAAGCCAACGAAGATGATCCTGAATATGAGAAACGTATTTCAGTTTTCACGGAACAATTGCGCAGTCTCGGCTGGGTCAATGGCCAGAACCTGAAGCTCTCCATCCATCGTGTCAGGCCGAATCCCGCTGATCTTCGCAAGGGCGTCGCCGAATTGCTGGCCGAGACGCCGGACGTCATCGTCTCGGGCGGCGGCACCACCACTCCACCGGTGCTCCAGGCGACCAACCGAATACCCGTGGTGTTCACGACGGCCGTCGATCCCGTGGGCAGCGGCTTCGTCGAGAGCCTCGCGCATCCCGGCGGCAACGTAACGGGCTTCATGCAGTTCGAATACAGTTTGAGCGGCAAATGGCTTGAACTGCTCAAACAGGTAGCGCCGACGACCGTCCGCGTTGGAGTGATTCGAGACCCGACCGTGCCCTCGGGCATCGGGCAATTCGCCGTCATTGAGTCGGTCGCGGGTGCGCTGGGTGCCGATATCGTTCCAATCGGCACGCGCGATGCCAGCGAGATAGAAAGCGGGATTGCGAAAGTTGCACGCTCCGCTCACGGCGGCCTGATCGCAACCTTTGGCGCGCAGGTCAACGGACATCGCGATCTCATCCTCGGATTGGCGGCCAGATATCGACTACCCGCAGTCTATGCCAACCGGGCGTTTGTCGAGCATGGCGGCCTGATTTCCTACGGGTCCGATACGATCGCCTCTACGCGACGCGCCGCCGGCTACGTGGACCGTATCCTGAAGGGTGAAAAACCCGCCGATCTGCCTGTTCAGGCTCCCAACAAGTACGAAGTCCTCGTCAATCTGAAGGCCGCCAAGGCCATTGGGCTGGAAGTGCCCGCAACCGTGATCAGCCGCGCCGACGACGTGATCGAATAGCAAGCCCGCCTCAATGCGTGCCGAATGCTCCGCGGTGTTCTTCCGAGAACACGTGCGCATAGAGGCTGGCGATCCACTGCTTGCCGTCCTGCGTGACCTGCAGATAGCGCAGCGCATCGCCGATATAGGGGCGGACGGCCTTCCAGAAGAAGGCCGGGTACGCCGCGCGCAAATCATCGGGCGAATGATAGCCGAGCTTCTTGCTGGCGCCGGTTTCGGAAAATTCGGCGAACAACGCCGAGGTCTTGCGCAGATAATCGATGTCCGCCAACTGGCCGATGAGGTCGGCGGCGCGAAGCAGCCCCGGATAATCGGCGGTCGAGGTATGCTGCTCGTCCTCGGGCACCGGAAAGCGCGTGTGCTCGATATTTGCCTCGATCTCCCGCGTATCGATGTGGACCAGTCTCGCCTTGCCGAAGCGTTCGCGGACGAAGAGCTTCGATCGCGTGACGTGATAGGGCGTCAGCGAAGCGTCGGTGGCTCCCGGCGATATCGACACCAGATCGCCTTTCTCGTTGCAAACGTAGTGTCCGTCGCTATCGCCCCGGCATACCCCGCGCACATAGCCGATGTCGTGACACAGGAGCGAAATCGTGAAATGCAGCCAATCGCGTGGGGTGACGCCGCCCTCGCGCGTGTGTTTCCCGCGCAAAATCTGCTGGCCGACCAGTGTCACCATGATGGTGTGGTTCATGTCGTGATAGGCCGCATCGCTGTCGGCGATGTTCTCGAGCGCAAGCCGCCCGACGAAGCTGATGATGTCCGGATAGGCGGGCTCGAGGACCCCATAGATCTGGCGGTACATGTCTCGAAGCTCCTCGACAAACGCCTGGATCACAATCTGCGTGGGATTGAACATGATCGCCTCCGAGAAGCCGGTGCCGCCAGTGTCCCGATTCCGAAGTTTGCACCATGTTGCGGCGGCCCCGTTTGCGAACTTCGGAATCGAAAGGACACTAGCAAAAATTACTGTTTCTCGTGTGGCTTTGGTTCAGAAGTCCGCATGACGAACTCGCGGGCTGCAATGATGCGGGCTTCTGAACCGCCACACCATCTCCAGGCGACTATATTGCACTCTAACCGCTACGGCGAAATGTCAGCGTTTGCCCGAAAGCCGGCAGGCCCGGCGCGAAGATCTACCTGGGCGGTAATGGGGGACATCGCAGGAAGCGCCTGCTGATCTCACCCGGATCAGGCTCCAACAGCTTCTGTGCAAGCCGAGGGATCATTGACATAGATCAAACTGCTGGTGATGCGGACAATTTTACAGTGATCCCGGACTTTCTTTTTTTGCATCCGACAGGCCGAGGACCGCGCTGCTTCCAGTCCACGCCTGCATTGCCGCTTTTGCCCCGGAGGAGTGATAGCATGAGCATTTTATGGACAATCATCATTGGGTTCATCGCCGGAGTGATCGCGAAGTTCATAATGCCCGGCAGCAATGAGCCTTCGGGTTTCATTCTCACCACCATTCTCGGAATCGTCGGAGCTTTCGTCGCCACTTACCTCGGCCAGGCAGTCGGCTGGTATAAGGCCGGAGAGAGTGCGGGCTTCATCGGAGCTGTCGTCGGAGCGGTCATCCTGCTTTTCGTTTACGGTCTTTTTGCAGGCCGCCAGAGCCGCGTCTGAAGCCGGAAGCGGTTGTCGCGCGTCTTGAAAGTTCGCGCGAACCATCGCGGCAGCCGGCAAGGAAATTCCATCGCCGCTGAGAGCGGCCGACACTTCACCAATTCATCAGGAGGACAATGATGGAACAGATTCTGATTAACCTCGCCGCCGGTGCACTCGGTGGTATGGGTGCGGGCAAGGCATCTCCCAATTTCGATCTCGGAACGATCGGAAATGTCGTAAGCGGGCTCGTGGGTGGCGGGGTTCTGGGCCAGATCGTTACGTTATTGATGCCGTCGGTGATTGCGGCCGCGCAGTCCGGAAACCTGTCGGCTTCGGGAATCATCTCCAACGTGGTTGCAGGCGGCGCCGGCGGGGCGATACTTACTGCCATCATCGGAGCCATAAAGAACAGGGCAGCGGCTTGACGTGAAGAGGTCCCTTTGCGCGTTCGACCGCGGCTCAAGCGGCATGTGAACGGCGGCCTCTCCGCGGCATTTGTGACCGCCCGGGGCCGCTTGTGCAGGAGTGTTACAGGCCCGCATCACCTGACAAGCGGCGAATCGGCTGGCGTGCAAAACGTGATCTGAATCTCCGTCCGCTTCCTGCGGAGGATGGTCGACATCGCCTTGGCATCGCCTCGGGACGAATTGGCGCGGGTCCCAACAGCTTCCGGGTCTCCCCATGTGTCATATTTGCCGCACTGCGGACCCGTTCCTCGGGCGCGACCTTTCTGCCGCACTCTAGACTCATTCCAAGGTTCACGCTGCATGCTCTGTCTGGGGGAGAACGCCCGGCAACTCGTCGCTTTTTTCGTCTTGAAGGAGAAGTACCGTGAAGAGATTTCTGATTGTCGCGGGCGCAACGCTCGCCATGGTGACCGTCGCCGGCGCCGCCGACCTCCCACGCCCGCAGCCCGTCTATCAGCCGGCTCCCATCGGCAAGATGCCGATCGGCAAAGGCCCCATCGGGAAAGGCCCGATCGGCAAGGCTCCGGCGCCTGTCGTATCGAAGTACTGAATCAAGGTTTGCTGAAGCTGACCTCCAGAGCATGATCCGGACCCGGAAGGCCGCGTTAGCGCAAAGTGGAAACCGGTCTTCCCTTGGCTAGCAAACGCGGAACGCGTTTGCCCGGATATCAGGCTCAAACGAAGGGACGAGATCATGATGCGATTCCACTTGATCGCATCATGATCCAGCGTCGCGACAGTCAAAGGGCGAACGTGGCAAACAGACCAACGAGACCGACGCCATGCCTGATGGCGGGCCTGACGTTCGCCCTTTTGCTCAGTTGCAAAATCGAACCGGCTTGCGCCCAGGAAGTCGACGCCCGCAGCGGTTCGGAAAGTTCCCGGACACTGGAAGATCACAAGCGCGCCGCCGAGGCCAACGCGCTCGTTTCCAGTGAGGGGACCATCGAAGCCAAAACCGCACCGCAGCCCGCGCGGAAACCGGGTTCGGAAGCGGTAAAGGGCCCCTACTACGTGGATTTCAGGGCCAGGACGGCGGCGAGCTGGGGGCACGCTTTCGTCTGGTATGGCAAAACCGGCGAGCGAGCGGTTGAAGTCGCGGGCCTCACGCCAGCGGGAGACACCCTGGAATATGTCCTCGGCCATGTGATGCCTGTGCCGTCCGAGACCGGGGCAAGCTATGGCGATCTCGATCCGGAGTACCTGACCGCCCATTACCGCGTCTACCTGAACGAGCCGGACGCCAAGAGGGTGTTCGCCTACATCAAGAAGCTGCGGGCGAGTACACCGGTCTGGAACGCCGAAACCATGAACTGCACCGGGTTCATCGGCAACATCGCCGAATTCATGGGCCTGAAAACCCCTCCCCGCTGGCAACGCCCCGAGAACTACGTCAACCATCTCAAGGCGATGAATGGCGGGCGGCAGATCGTTCACCTGTCGTCGTCACAGTAGCGCAGAATTCGCGCCTTACACCTCTCGCTCTTGAGCAGGATGAAGTTTGGTTGAACCGCGTCGGCCACTTCTTCGGTCCACCTCTCCCCGCTGGGGAGAGGTCGATTTGCGCAGCAAATCGGGTGAGGGCCACGCTCTTACGAACCACCGTACGCCCTCACCCCAACCCTATCCCCTCGGGAGAGGGAGCGCACCTACATCGCGGCCGCGGTCCAACGTAATCTCGTCATCGCTTCACCCCCTCGCCCGCAACTCGCGCCGCAGCACCTTGCCGGTCGCGGTCATCGGCAGAGCGTCGGTGAACTGCACGAAGCGCGGATATTCATGCGCGGCAAGCTGCACTTTCACAAAATCCTGAATCTCGCGCGCCAGATGTTCGCTTCCCGCAAAGCCCGGCCGCAACACGATCCAGGCCTTGATCGATTCGGTGCGGACAGGATCGGGAATGCCGACCACCGCCGACATCGCCACCGCAGGATGTTTTAACAGCGTGTCTTCGATCTCGGATGGCCCGATGCGATAACCGGCGCTGGTGATCACGTCATCCTCGCGGCTGACGTACCAGAAATAGCCGTCATCATCCTGGCGGCCGAGATCGCCGGTGAGCAAAAATTCGCCGGCAAATTTTTTGGCCGTCGCTTCCGGATTTTTCCAGTATTCGATCATGGTGACGGGATTGGGCTGGCGCACGCCGATGATGCCGCGCTCGCCCCGTGGCAATTCCCTTCCCTTTTCGTCGACGATGCGCACATCGAAGCCGGGCGTCGGCTTGCCCATCGAACCCGGCCGGATCGGAAACAGGCTCGCATTGTTGCCGACCGCGAGGTTGCATTCGGTCTGACCGAACACCTCGTGGGCTTCGATGCCGAAGGTCGAGCGCACCCAGTCCAGGAGCTCGACGCCGAGCGATTCCCCGCCGGTGAAGATGCTGCGCAACCTTACGCCGGGATGTTTGACGTCGGCCTGCCGCATCATTTTCAGCGCGGTCGGCGGCAAAAACACGTTGCGCACCGCGTGATCGGCCATCAGGTCCATGGCGGCGTGCGGTTCGAATTTTTTCGCGCGGTGTCCGACCACGGGCACGCCGTGATACCAGGCCGGAAACAGCACATCGAACAAGCCGCCGATCCAGGCCCAGTCGGCAGGCGTCCACATCACGTCGCCCGGCCTGGGAAAGAAATCATGAGCCATCTCGACATTGGGAAGATGACCGAGCAGGACGCGATGCGCGTGCAGCGCGCCTTTCGGATTGCCGGTGGTGCCGGAGGTGTAGATGATGATCGCGGGATCGTCGGCTGCGGTGTCGACGGTGGCGAATTCCGGCGAGGCAGCCGCGATCTCCGACCAGAACGATTTCGTGCCAGGGGGAGCATCACCGATCAGATAGACATTCCGGAGCTCGGGAAGGTGCTTACGGATCCTTTTCAGCTTCTCCCATCCACCTACATCGGTCACGACCGCTTTCGCGCCGGAATTCGACAGGCGAAATTGCAGCGCGTCCTCGCCGAACAGCGAGAATAACGGGATCGACACCAGCCCGGCGCGAAACGCGGCCAGATGCGCGACCGGCAGTTCGAGCGATTGCGACAGAAACAGCGCGACGCGATCGCCACGCGTCAGTCCATCCGCCTTCAACACGTTGGCGAAACGGCGCGACATCTCCGCGATCTCGTCGAAGGAGGTGCGTTGCGCGGCGCCGTCCTCATCGACATAAATCAACGCCAGACGGTTGCTGCCGTCGGCGTGGCGGTCGCAGCAGGCTGTCGCGATATTGAATCTCGGCGGGATTTCCCAGCGGAAGTCGCGGCAGAGTTTTTTATAGTCGGTGGTTTCGGTGAGCATGGCAGCAACTTAAACCAACTCCGGTGCCACTCAACCCTCTCCCCTTGCGGGAGAGGGTGGTTTCGAGCGGGAGCGAGAAACCGGGTGCGGGGAATTCGTCGTTGCGGCAGACCCCATCACCCGCCTCGCTTCGCTCGGCACCCTCTCCCGCAAGGGGAGAGGGCAGGAAATCAAGGACTCACCGCCCCGCCCGCTCCATCGCAAGTTCTGCCTCAAGGCTGGCGACGTCGCGATAGATCGAGGCGACTGCGAGCACGCGCCCGCCGCTCTTGTATCGCACCAGGCAATCTTTCGCGCCGATATTGCCGTCAACTTCGATCTCGTCCCACTTCTCGGCGTGCCCGACATAGTTGATCGGCACGTCGTAGTGCTGGCTCCAGAAAAACGGCACCGCGTCAAAAACCTCGCGCTGACCCAGCATGTTGCGCGCGGCTGTCTGGCCCTGGCGTTCCGCCACCACCCAGTGTTCGACGCGGATGTTTTCGCCCGTATGCGGGTCGGGCCAGCGGGCGATATCGCCGGCTGCGTAAATTCCGGACACGCTGGTTTGCAGATATTGATCCACGGTGACGCCACGGTCGATCGCAAGCCCGGCCCTCTCGGCCAGCGCAAGCCGCGGCCGCACACCGACGCCGACTACCACCAGGTCTGCCTCGATCACGCCGCCGCTTTTGAGCGTGGCGCGCTTGCCCGCAATCGAGGTGACCGTGTCGGAGAGATGAAAGATGACGCCGTGTTCTTCGTGCAAGCCACGAACGAAATCTCCCATTTCGGCTCCCAGCACCCGCTCCATCGGCCGCTGCTCGAGGCCTACGACGTGAACCTCGATATTCCTGGCGCGCAGGGAGGCGGCAACCTCGAGCCCGATAAAGCTCGCCCCGATCACGATGGCGCGGCGCGCGCCGTTCGCAGACGCAATAATGGCGCGGCAATCGGCAAGCGTGCGCAACACATGGACATGCGGCTGGTCAAGGCCCGGAATCGGCAGACGCACGGGCTCCGCTCCGGTCGCGAGCAGAAGGCGATCGTAGGAAATCGCTTCACCGCCGGCGAGAATGACGTTTCTGGTTTTGGCATCGATCGATGCGACCTCGGTAGCGAGCCGCAAATCGATGCCGGCATCGGCATAGAAATCAATGGGGCGCAACGGCAGCCAGTCCTCCGGCGCGCTGCCTGCGAGATAATCCTTCGACAGGTTGGGCCGATCCACGGGCTCGGCGGCATCATTGCTGAGCATCACGATGTGGCCGCGATATTCCTGCCGCCGCAGCATCTCGGCGGCGGCAAACCCCGCGGCCCCGCCGCCGACAATCACGATTCTGGAAGGCGCATCCACGACCCCCTTGACGCGCGGCTTCGGCTGCTCGCGTTTTTGGCGGACGAAGATCCGCTCCCCCTCGCGCTCGACCTTCCATACTGCGATCGGATTGAGCGCTGGCGCACGCGCCGCTTCGCCCGTGCGCAAATCGAAACAGGCGTGGTGCCAGGGACAATGAATACTCTCGCCGTCGACGACGCCGTCGGCGAGCGGACCGTGATAGTGGCTGCAATGGGGGTCGATGGCGAAGACTTCCGAGCCTGCGCGCACCAGCAGCACGTTTTCGTCGCCGACATGCCCGAGCAGCATGGGGCCGGAAAATTCGGAGAGCGCGACGCCCTTGGACAGATCGGGACCGGTGGAAGCGTTTTCTTGATCTGCCATCGTTTTCCTCCCGTGGGTCCTGAATTACCTCGTCAACCCCGCCCCCACACTTTCCGTGAAAGCCCCCTCACCCGAAGCCTTCGCTTCGCTCCGGCTTCGACCTCTCCCCGCGAGCGGGGCGAGGTTAAGAAGAAAGCGCCGCCTTCACCAGACCGCTGGCCTTGGCGAAATCCATCCTGCCGGCATATTTCGCCTTCAACACGCCGATCACCTTGCCCATGTCCTTCATGCCGGCAGCGCCGGTCTCGGTAATGGCGGATGAAATCGCCGCCTTGACGTCAGCTTCCGACATTTGTTTCGGAAGATAGGCCTGGATGATCGCGATCTCCTCGCGTTCCTGCGCGGCGAGCTCGGCGCGCGCGCCCTTTTCGTAAAGCTCGATCGCCTCCTGACGCTGCTTGATCATTTTCTGCAACACCCGCAGCAGGTCCTCGTCGCCAAGCGGCGGCTTGCCCTCGCCGCGCGCCTCGATATCGGCATTCTTGATGGTCGAGTTCACCATCCGAAGCGTGGAGAGCTTGCGCTCGTCCTTCGCCCGCATCGCGTCCTTGACCGCATTATTGATGTCGTCGCGCAGCATTGGTTTCATCCTCTGGCGGGTTTTTTTGGCTTGAACCCCGATCTAGGCGTTTTACTCGACCGAAACAACCAAAGCATGATCCGCGAAAGCGGGAAGCGGTTTTGGCGAAAAGATCATGCTCAAACAACAAGCTAGAGCATGATCCGGAAAAGTGGAAACCGGTTTTCCGAAAAGATCATGCTCAAACAAAGAGATGAGATCGTGATGCGATTTACACTTGATCGCATCATGATCTAGAGTCGTAGCCATTCGACCAGCGCATTCGCGGTCGCCTCCGGCTGCTCAACTTGCGAAAGATGACCGCACTGCGAAAGGATCACGAGTTTGGCGCCGGCAATGCCGTCCGCCATCTCCTTCGACAGCGAGTTCGGGATCGCGAGGTCCTGGTCGCCCGTCAGCACCAGCGTTGGACAGCTGATCGTTGCAAGCGTCTGGCGTGAATCCGGCCGGCCGATGATGGCGGTTTGCTGGCGGATGAAAGCCTCGACGCCGACGTCGCCGCCCATGTCGTGCACCAGTTGCAACAGATCGGCGCGGTCGCGCCGCATCGGATGCACGAAGATCGGAAACAGCTCATTGAGGACATCGCGGAAGTCGCCTGCTTCCGAGCGCGCCATCTGGCTGCGGCGGCGGCTTGTCGCTTCCGGCGTATCCGGCCGCGCCTGGGTATTGAGCAGTGCGAGCCGCAATACCCGATCCGGCGCCTGCCGCATGATCTCGAACGCGATATAGCCGCCCATCGAATGGCCGGCCAGCGCAAAACGCGGCGGCGCCTCGTCGAGAATCCGGCGTGCGATCGCGCCCATATTGTCGTCACGAATATGGTTAGCCACGGTGACCGGGCCGATTGCCCACAACGCACACATCGCGGGCGCGTAAATACGGGGCGAGGATACGAGGCCCGGAACAAGCAGGATCGGCATGGTGTTGTCCATTGGCGGCACCGGGGTGGAAAAGGCTTGGCGGCAAGATCAAGAACCGCCCCTCACCTGTCAAATAAACAAAAAACGGCATGGGGAATCGGCCGTTTCCGGCTTTGACGCCTGCGCGCGCGGCGATTATGTAGAGCGATCATGACCGACAGCGAAAACGCCTCAGCCTGGCCGGACCACAAGCCGACCGCGCTTCTCGTGCTGGCCGATGGAACCGTGCTCGAAGGCTTCGGCCTCGGCGCCGAGGGCCAGGCGGTGGGCGAAGTCTGTTTCAATACCGCGATGACCGGTTACGAGGAGATCCTCACCGATCCTTCCTATGCGGGACAACTCATCACCTTCACCTTCCCGCATATCGGCAATGTCGGCACCAATGACGAGGACATCGAGATGGTGAACATGGCGGCGACGCCAGGGGCGCGCGGGGTGATCCTGCGCACCGCGATCACCGATCCCTCCAACTATCGCGCCACGCGCCATCTCGATGCCTGGCTGAGGGCGCGCGGCATCATCGGCCTTGCCGGCATCGACACCCGCGCGCTCACGGCGCGCATCCGCAGCAAAGGCATGCCCAACGCGGTGATCGCCCACAACAAGGACGGCAGGTTCGACCTGCACGGCCTGAAGGAAGAGGCGCGCGAATGGCCGGGGCTGGAGGGGATGGACCTGGTGCCGATGGTGACATGCGGCCAGCGCTTCACCTGGGACGAGACGCCGTGGGCGTGGGACAAGGGTTTTGGCCGCCAGAGCGAGCCCGAGTTCAGCGTGGTTGCCGTCGACTACGGCATCAAGCGCAACATCTTAAGGCTACTCGCCGGCATCGGCTGCAAAATCACCGTGGTGCCGGCGACGACTTCGGCCGAAGAGATTCTGGCGATGAACCCGGACGGCGTGTTTCTCTCCAACGGCCCGGGCGACCCTGCCGCGACCGGCAAATACGCCGTTCCGGTGATTCAGAAGGTGATCAAGTCGGGCACGCCGACCTTCGGGATTTGTCTCGGCCATCAGATGCTGGGACTCGCGGTCGGCGCGAAAACCAGAAAGATGCATCAGGGCCATCATGGCGCCAACCATCCGGTCAAGGACGAAACTACCGGCAAGGTCGAGATCACCTCGATGAACCACGGTTTCGCGGTGGATCAGGCGACCCTGCCCAGGGGTGCGGCCCAAACCCACGTGTCGCTCTTTGACGGCTCCAATTGCGGCATCCAACTCGAGGGCAAGCCGGTGTTCTCCGTGCAGTATCATCCCGAGGCTTCGCCGGGGCCGCGCGACTCGCATTATTTGTTCAAGCGGTTTGCCGATTTGATGCGGGAACGCAAGCGGGCTTGACGTCTCTCATCCCTCCCCCGCGGAACGCGTGGGGAGGGATTGAGAGAGATCGCCTATCGTGTCAATCATTTGCATGACGATCATCATCGTACAGGTAGAGGACACCTCATGGCAAACGATACCACCCCCAGGATCGAATATGGCGTGACGCCGGCCGAAGTAATGGGGTCGATGGCGGGGATCGATTTCGTCCGCGCCATGTTCGACGGCAGGCTGCCGACGCCGCCGATCATGCAGAATGTCGAACCCTTCGATTCCGTGGCCGAGCCGGGTTTCGTCGTGTTCCACAGCACGCCCGGCTTCCGGCATTACAACCCGATCGGCTCGGTGCATGGCGGATATGCGGCAATATTGCTGGATTCGGCGATGGGGCTCGCCGTGCACTCGATGCTCCCTCGGGGGACCGGCTACACCACGCTCGAATTCAAGATCAGTTTCATCCGCGGCATGACCAAGGATACCGGCGTGGTCCGATCCGAAGGTTGCACGCTCAACGTCGGCCGCCGCGCCGCCACCGCCGAGGCACGGATTACCGACAGCAAAGGCCGCCTTCTGGCCCATGCCACCACGACCTGTCTGGTGTTCGAAATCCCGGCCGATATCCCGAAGGGGATGTGAGGGGTCGACTTCGGTCGATCCTGCTAATCCGGCCTTGGTGGACCGTCCGCGTGACGACGGAACCGCTTTCGCCAGCGAAAGCTTGCGGAACGCGTTTGAGCTGAGATCATTAGACAGCAATGCATAAGCAGGACTGGCCATGCCGATTGCGAACGTCGATCTCAATCCTCTCACCTTCGTGTTTGCCGACGACGGCCTCGTTCCCAACAATCCGCTGCCGTTTACGATCTACAAGGGCGCGATCGATGTGACCAACGATCATCCCGAAAGGACGATCGAAAAGCTGTTCGGCGGCAATGGCTGGGGCGACATGTGGCGCGACGGCATTTACGACTATCTGCATTATCACTCGACCGTTCACGAAGCGCTCGGGATTGCGCGTGGGCACGCCCGCGTTCGGTTCGGTGGCGATCAGGGCCAGGAATTCGAAGTCTCCGCCGGCGACGTCGCGATCCTGCCCGCCGGCACCGGCCATCAATGCCTCTCGGCAAGCCCTGATTTTTCCGTGGTGGGCGCCTATCCGCCGGGGGCGAAGATGCAGGTGACGCGGCCGACGCCCGAGAATCATCGCAAGGCGCTGAAGACGATCCCGCAAGTGAAATTGCCGAAGACCGACCCGGTGACAGGCGAAGATGGGGCGCTGGTCAGATTGTGGAATCGGCCGGCTTAGCTGCGGAAGCCGGCGGGGTGGAAGCTGGATGGAGTTGGCCGATCCACATGCCGACCGCGCAGATATCGAGCACAACCGCAAAGACGCCAAAGAAGAAGCGGCCCATCGTCTCGCCTGGAACGAAACCGATGCCGTTGATGCTGCCGCTGAAGTGCCGCTCGCCCGGGCCGAATGCGACCCAATCGAAGGTGATCGCAAAGCACGTCACCACCAGCGTCGCCAGCCAGCTTCGCCATCGCCGGTATTGCGGCGGCAGGCCGATCAGAATTCCGGCAAAGACGAACATCAACCCCGCCGGAACGGCCATCAAACTATCCGCGGTCAGCGGATCTGCGCGTATCGCGCGATCGAGCGCCAGTCCCGTGATCATCAAACCCGTCGCGGCAGAGAACAGCCCGACCGCGAGGTTTCCACCTTGACCATCCCCGGCAACCGGTGCGGAGCTTGCCTCGTGCGTCCTGAGCACCTTCGCCAGTTCCAAAAGCGCCACTGACGCGATCGCGGCCAGCGTGAACAGAATGAGGTCGGTTCGGATTCGGTCCGAGGTAAACGGGCCTTCCGCAGATGCAAAAACCACGCGACCTGGCTGGTGTGGATCGTGGCGAATCTCGATCTGGCTGCCACTGCGATGCTGCCCCGCCCACGCGTGGAGCTGTGCGGCTTCCTGTTCCGAATAGACCGTGCGTGAGGTCAAGACCGCTGTCCGTGACTTGCCGCTGGCCTCGTACCGGACGCGCGCGTTGAGCTTCCACGACATCCCACCGCCGTCGTTGGGCGCGCGGCGCAGGACCAGGACGTCGGCACGTTCGACGATCGCCGAGACGATCGGCCATTTCGTTTGCGTGAACTCGTGATGCCAGTCGACAACGGTGGCGCAGGCGGCAAAAATGGCGCAAAGCCCGGCGAACAAACCGAACAATCCGGCCAGGCCGGATGGCCTGATGTGAGCCGTAGTGCGAGAAGTTGCCAGACTGGCCATCGCGTCTCGACCAAAATCGCAAAGTGATCCGCGACGATCTTCATAGACAATGATTTTTAAGAACCCGGCCGGGATTTCCGCGTGCATTTACGCGAAGCCCTAACCGGGAATTAACCAGGGCGTCTTCGAAAAGCTTGGTGGACATGGCGAACTAACGCGCGCATGCGCCCGATTTGAATTCACGCCCGGTGATCTCTCCACATCCCTCCCCCTTATGGGGAGGGTCGGCGCGCAGCGCCGGGGTGGGGGTATTCAAAGGCGCGCTTACATTTGAGATGACGCTCGGTAAATCGCTAACTCCCCCACCCGACCGGCCTTCGGCCGGCCACCCTCCCCGCGCTTTCGCGGGGGAGGGATGAGATAGCGGATGAATCCTTATCGCTTGCGCTTCTCGCAGAGTAACCTACGCCGCGTTGCTGCCTTCCTGGCGGGAAGCCTCGAACAGGAACCAGGTGCGCCGCTCAGTCTCGTCGATGAAGGTCTCGAGCAGGCCGGCGGTGCCGGAATCCTCGTTGTCGTCGGCAAGCTGGTGCGCCATTCGCATTGCCGCCGCCATGTGTTTGTTGTCTTCCATCAGTTCGCGCAGCATCTCGCGCGGCGGGACATATTCCTCGTCATTGTCGTGGATGGTCTGCAATTTCGAAATCTGGCCGATCGAACGCAGCGTAGTGCCGCCGATCTTGCGCACCCGCTCCGCAAGCTGGTCGGTGGTGGCGAAAATCGCCTCCGACTGTTCGTCCAGCAACAGATGATAATCGCGGAAATGTCGTCCGCTGACATGCCAATGGAAATTCTTGGTTTTCACGTAGAGCACGAAGGCGTCGGCCAGCAGCGTGTTGAGTGCGGTCGATAGCTTTTCGACAGCGGCCGGCGGCAGATCGGTGGGAGTATCGAGATCGGGAGAAGATTTGTGGGGCCTGTTGTCGGGCTTGGCTTTGCTCACGATGGACCTTCCTGTAAGTACCGGGGTGTGGCGGCAATGGACATCGGTCGCCGGACCCTCTAACGCATCATGCGCCCCCCGGTTCCTATCACCGGAACCCCTTTGCCGGACGCCTCAAGTCATGGATGAATGGATCGATTATTACGATTCCACGCATACGATTTATGCGAGCAAGCTGCATCGCGATCTGCATTTCCAGCTGATCGCCCGCGACATCATCGGCTACATTTCCTCACCCGATGCGGTGGTGCTGGATTACGCCTGTGGCGAGGCGCTGTCGGCTGCAAAGGTAGCGGATGCCTGCGGCAAGCTGTACCTGGCGGAGCCCGCGCCCGGCGTGCGCGGCCGGCTGATCGCGCGCTTTGCCCCGAACACCAGGATCCGGGTGCGCTCGCTCGATGATTTGCGGAAGATGACCGAAAAATCCGTCGATCTGGTCGTGATGAATTCGGTCGCGCAATACATGACGCCGCAAGAGCTCGATGCCTCGTTTGCCACCATCTACCGGCTGCTCAAATCCGGCGGGCGGCTCGTTGTCGGCGACGTTCTTCGCCCGGAAATCGGCATGCTGCGCGACGTGTTTGCGCTGTTGCGCTTTGCGGCGCGCAACGGCTTCCTGGGCGATGCGCTGCTCGGCCTGGTCTCGACCGCCTTGTCGGACTACCGGCAATTGCGCAGCCGCGTCGGTTTGCAGCGCTACAGTGAAAACGAGATCATCTCAAAGCTCGCCAAGGCCGGATTCACCGCCTCGCGCGCGCCGTTCAATATCGGCCACAACCAATACCGGATGACCTTTGTCGCGCGCCCTTCGCTGGCGGAGCGGATTTGACATTCGCAACCCGCCTTGCGGCGAGTTCAAAAATCAAATGCAACATCCCGAAAGGCGGAGCTGTCAACGTGGCAGGACTTCGGCTGGATATGGGCGAAGAGGACGGTTCGTGCAGACATTGTCGCGCGCTTTCACTGCCTCGCGGTGACGCCTGTCGATCTCGCCCAGCGAAACCTTGGAAATGTCGCACAGCTCGCGATGGTCTTTGGCATACCGAACCAAATCGTGCCATGCCATGGAAAAGCGGATGTATGCCTCGCAGCGACCCTGTGTCCCAACGCCCGTCGCTTGTTTCGACGCTTCCGCGGCCTCGCTGCGCAGCCGCCTCAATTCCGGGCACTGCTCCTGTGCGGCACTCTGAGCGGAAAATCCCGCCAGCACCATCATCGCAAGGGTTATCGCATGCGTCCGCATCCTGGGACTTCACCGAACGATTGCCACGCCGTGCGCTCTCACGTCTTCATATCAAGCACGGCCAAACACGGCTGATTTGCGGCTGCCTTCTCGGGATGCCGGGCATTCCTTGCACCGCTCTTGATCCTGGTTCAAATCCAGGCCGGACCTCCAGCCTTCGCTTGCTGATGCAGCTTCGGCTCGGCAAGCCCCATTGCGGCGAAGCCCGCGCATAGCTCGGAGAGCGAAGTCGGGCGCCGGCATTGCCAGCCTCGGCCCGGCTACCCCCTGGCGAGGCCGCCGCGGCGTAAACCGCTGAGGCGAAGCCAAGGCCACGTCGTCGAAATGGCCGTTGATGGGTGTCCCAAGCCCCTTTCGCGGCTGCGGAATCTGGTCTAAAGACCACCCGCGCGCTTGATCCCAAGCGCCGGGTTGAAGGGGACGCGCGGCAGCGCGCCCTTTTTTTGTGCCTGTTTTCCTGTCCCGCGAGATTTGATGCCCAAAAGAACCGACATCTCCACCATCCTGATCATCGGCGCCGGTCCCATAGTGATCGGCCAGGCTTGCGAATTCGATTACTCGGGTACGCAGGCGGTGAAGACGCTGAAGGAAGAGGGCTATCGCATCGTCCTGGTCAATTCCAATCCGGCGACGATCATGACCGATCCGGAGCTTGCGGACGCCACCTATATCGAGCCAATCACGCCGGAGATCGTCGCCAGGATCATCGAAAAGGAACGCCACGTGGTGGGCGGCGGATTTGCGCTGTTGCCGACCATGGGCGGACAGACCGCGCTCAACTGCGCCCTGTCGCTGCGCCGGCAGGGCACGCTTGCCAAATTCAATGTCGAGATGATCGGCGCCACGGCGGACGCCATTGACAAGGCGGAAGACCGCCAGCTCTTCCGCAACGCCATGGAACGAATCGGACTGCAGACGCCGAAGTCGCGACTCGCCAATGCGTCTGCGCTGAAGAAAGCCGACCGCGACAAGTACCTCGCCGATCGCGAGAGGCTCGCGGGCCAGGCGCTGGAGGAATTTGAGCGGCAGTGGACGCTCGGCGAGAACGAGCGGCGCAAACGCTACCAGGAACAGGCGCTCGGCGAGGCGCTGATGGCGCTCTCCGAAATCGGCCTGCCCGCGATCATCCGCCCATCCTTCACCATGGGCGGCACCGGCGGCGGCATCGCCTACAACAAGGAAGAATTCATCGACATCATCGAGCGGGGCTTGGACGCCTCGCCAACCAACGAGGTGCTGATCGAGGAATCCGTTCTCGGCTGGAAAGAGTTCGAGATGGAGGTGGTGCGCGACAAACGCGACAATTGCATCATCGTCTGCTCGATCGAGAATCTCGACCCGATGGGCGTGCATACCGGCGATTCCATCACGGTGGCGCCGGCGCTCACGCTCACCGACAAGGAATACCAGATCATGCGCGACGCCTCGATCGCGGTGCTGCGCGAGATCGGGGTGGAGACCGGCGGCTCCAACGTGCAGTTCGGCGTCAACCCGGTTGACGGGCGCATGGTGGTGATCGAGATGAACCCGCGCGTGTCGCGCTCCTCTGCGCTCGCCTCGAAAGCCACCGGCTTTCCGATCGCCAAGGTCGCAGCGAAACTCGCCGTCGGTTACACGCTCGACGAGATAGCCAACGACATCACCGGCGGCGCGATGCCCGCCTCGTTCGAGCCGACCATCGATTACGTCGTCACCAAGATTCCGCGCTTTGCCTTCGAGAAGTTCCCCGGTGCGGCGACCACGCTGACCACCTCGATGAAATCCGTCGGCGAAGTGATGGCGATCGGCCGCACCTTCCAGGAGAGCCTGCAAAAGGCGCTGCGCGGGCTCGAGACCGGCCTGACCGGCCTCGACGAGATCGAGATCGAGGGAATCGGCCGCGGCGACGACAAGAACGCGATCCGCGCCGCACTCGGCACGCCGACGCCGAACCGCATCCTGCAGGTGGCGCAGGCGATGCGGCTTGGCTGGAGCAACGAAGACATCTTCACGTCCTGCAAGATCGATCCGTGGTTCCTGGCGGAGATGCGCGGCATCGTCGAGATGGAGCAAAAGGTCAGGAACAACGGCCTGCCGGCGAACGCGTTCGGCATTCGCTCGCTCAAGGCCATGGGCTTTTCCGACGCACGCCTTGCGGTGCTCACCCACACTACCGAAGCCGATGTGAAGGCGCGCCGGCATGCGCTCGGCGTCCGTCCGGTGTTCAAGCGCATCGATACCTGCGCCGCCGAATTCGCTTCGCCCACCGCTTACATGTATTCGACCTATGAGGCGCCCTTTGCCGGCGATCCCGTCGACGAGAGCGCGCCATCCGACAAGAACAAGGTCATCATTCTCGGCGGCGGTCCCAACCGGATCGGCCAGGGCATCGAGTTCGACTATTGCTGCTGCCATGCCTGCTTCGCGCTGCACGATGCGGGCTTTGAATCGATCATGATCAACTGCAATCCGGAAACGGTGTCGACCGACTACGACACCGCCGATCGCCTGTACTTCGAGCCGTTGACCGCCGAGGACGTGCTCGAGATCATCGAAACCGAGCAGCAGAACGGCAAGCTGCGCGGCGTGATCGTGCAGTTCGGCGGACAGACGCCGCTCAAGCTTGCGCATGCACTGGAAGCGGCCAAGGTGCCGATCCTCGGCACCTCGCCCGACGCCATCGATCTTGCGGAGGATCGCGACCGCTTCAAGCGCGTACTCGACAAGCTTGGATTGAAGCAGCCGAAAAACGGCATTGCCTATTCGGTCGAACAGGCGCGGCTGGTCGCGGCCGATCTCGGGCTGCCGCTGGTGGTGCGCCCCTCCTACGTGCTCGGCGGCCGCGCGATGCAGATCATTCGCGAGGAAAACCAGCTCTCGGATTACCTGCTCGGCACGCTGCCGGAACTTGTGCCGGGCGACGTCAAGGCGCGTTACCCCAACGACAAGACCGGCCAGATCAACACGGTGCTCGGCACCAATCCGCTGCTGTTCGACCGCTATTTGTCGGACGCCACTGAAGTTGACGTCGACTGCCTATGCGACGGCAAGGACACGTTCATCGTCGGCATCATGGAGCATATCGAGGAAGCCGGCATTCACTCCGGCGACAGCGCCTGCTCGCTGCCGCCGCATTCGCTCAACGGCGAGATCATCAGCGAGCTCGAACGGCAGACCCGCGAGCTGGCGCTCGGGCTCGACGTGATAGGCCTGATGAACGTTCAATACGCCATCAAAAACGGCGACATTTACGTGCTCGAGGTCAACCCGCGCGCATCGCGCACCGTGCCGTTCGTCGCCAAGGTGATCGGCACGCCGGTGGCGAAAATCGCGGCGCGGCTGATGGCCGGCGAGAAGCTTGCGGATTTCGATCTGAAAAAGAGGAAGCTCGGTCACGTCGGCGTGAAGGAATCGGTGTTCCCCTTCGCCCGCTTCCCGGGCGTCGACACCGTGCTCGGCCCGGAGATGCGATCGACCGGCGAAGTGATGGGCATCGATCGCAGCTTCGAGATCGCGTTCGCCAAAAGTCAGATTGGCGGCGGCACCCGCGTGCCGCGCAAGGGCACCGTATTCGTCTCCGTCCGCGAGAGCGACAAGACCCGCATCGTGGACGCGGTGCGACTGTTGTTCTCGCTCGGCTTCAAGGTAATGGCGACCTCGGGCACCCAGCGCTTCCTTGCCGATAAGGGAGTACCTACCGAAAAGGTTAACAAGGTGCTGGAGGGGCGTCCGCACATCGTGGACGCCATCACAAACGGCGACGTCCAGCTCGTTTTCAACACTACCGAGGGCCCGCAGGCGCTGGCCGACAGCCGCTCTTTGCGCCGCGCCGCCCTCTTGCATAAAGTGCCGTATTACACCACTCTTTCAGGGGCCGTGGCGGCTGCCCAGGGCATCCGCGCCTATCTGGGTGGGGACCTTGAGGTCCGCACGTTGCAGAGTTATTTTTCGCAAGACTGATCATTAGCGGGCCACAAAGTGGTCCGCTAAATGATTGGCCGTAAAGCCAGTTGGCTAGGAACTCTCCGCCCGAATCGTGGTTGAATCGGCCCTTCGCGGGGCCGAATTTAAGTTGAATCGGCCCTTTTCAGGGCCGAAATTGATGAGTTGGCGGGTTGTTTCAGCCGCAGCGCCCTGAACTGAAAGACATTTCGCGCGTGCTTAAAGGGTGCGCTCGCGCGATTGAAGGATAGAGAAGATGATGGAAAAGGTTCCGATGACCTCGATCGGCTATGCCGCCCTCGAGGACGAATTGAAAAAGCGCCAGACGGTGGAACGCCCGCGCATCATCGAGCATATCGCGGAAGCGCGCTCGCATGGCGACCTGTCGGAAAACGCGGAATATCACGCTGCCAAGGAAGAACAGGCACACAATGAAGGCCGCATCGCCGAGATCGAGGACAAGCTGGCGCGCGCCGACGTGATCGATATCGGCAAGCTCTCGGGCGACACCATCAAGTTTGGCGCCACGGTGACGCTGGTCGACGAGGATACCGACAAGAAAACGGTATGGCAGATCGTCGGCGAGCCGGAAGCCGACGCCAAGAAGGGCCGCATCTCCATCACCTCGCCGCTCGCACGCGCCCTGATCGGCAAGAAAAAGGGTACGACCGTGGAAGTGATGGCCCCCGGCGGCCCCAAGGCCTACGAGATCACCAAGGTCGAGTGGCGCTGACCGCCGTCGTGAACAATCCGTTTGCGTTAGAAGCCGCGCCGGTTGCGCGGCTTTCTTGCGGCGTGACGTGGGAGCCGTTTCCCAGCGGAATAATTTTCATGTAAGATTGTTTCGATTGCAGAGCGATGGGGTTCATGCAGGTGTCGAACGGGGGAAAATGACATGGACCAGATGCTTTCCAGATTCCAGCCGGCAGCTCTCAGTCTGTTTCGTTTCATCACCGGTCTCTGTCTGTTTCAGTTCGGTGTCGCCAAGCTGCTGAAATTTCCGCCCGGAAATCCGTTCGAAAAGGTCGAATTGTTCTCGTTGATCGGGGCGGCAGGCAGCCTCGAACTGGTGCTCGGCGGGCTGTTGATGGTCGGCCTGTTTACGCGGATCGTCGCTTTCATCCTGGCGGGCGAGATGGCATTTGCCTATTTCGTTGGCCATATGTTCAGAACGGGCTCGCCCGTGTTCCATCCGCTTTTCAACAACGGGACGCTCGCGATCGTTATGTGCTTTGCGTGTCTTTATCTCGCGACTGCCGGCGGTGGGCCCTACAGCCTCGACGCCATGATGGGAAAGAAGAGCTGACGCGAAGCCTCATTCCGGAGCGCGAATGAAATAAGCGCATCCGGAATCTCGAGATTCCGGGTCTGGTGCTGGCCCGATTCCGACATTCGCTTCCTTCTCAGCTGGCACAAGCCCGGAATGACGGCACATTATCCCCGTCCCTTCACCTCCAGCGGCACGGCCGCCTCATATTTCGAATTGTGCAGCACCAACGACGTCCTGACGTTGCGCACGTGCGGCGCCGCCGTCAGATGGGTGACGAAATCCTGGAACGTCGCCATGTCGGGCGCCACGCATTTCAGGATGAAATCGACTTCGCCCGACAGCATCCAGCATTCGCGCACCAGTGGTTCGGCGCGCACGAATTCCTCGAAGGCGCGCAGGTCGGCGTCTGCCTGGCTCGACAGATGCACGGACGCAAACACGGTGACATCGAAGCCCAGCCGGCGCGGATCCAGCAATCCCCGATAACCCAGTATGTAGCCGGCTTCCTCCAGCGCCCTGACACGACGCAGGCACGGCGGCGGCGAAATGCCAACACGCTTGGCCAATTCAACGTTGGTGATTCGGCCGTCGGCCTGGATTTCGCTGAGGATTTTGAGATCGATTTCGTCAAGATTCTTCGACACGCGAGGCCCCGGTCCTGGGCTTGGAGAAAGTTTGCTTTGGAGCGGCAACACTCTTAGCGCGCTCAAGGCGGGTGCGCAATTTTATTGCGCGTGCGCCGCGCAAAATCCCGGCTCCAGCGCCGCTCACGGGAAATTTTGCTGATTTGGATTGCAATTCTTGCATAGCTCGCCAGATGTCCTAGACTTGGATTTGTCACTTTCGACGCCGCCGGGATGCCTTCCCGAGCCAAATCCGCATCATACGCACTCCAAATTGCTCAAGAGATGCCCATGCCTGCCCCCGTTCACGCGAAGGTCGTCATCATCGGTTCCGGTCCGGCCGGCTATGCCGCGGCGATCTACGCGGCACGCGCCATGCTTGAGCCGATCCTGATCCAGGGCATTCAACCCGGCGGACAACTCACCATCACCACCGACGTCGAGAACTATCCGGGATTTGCCGACGTCATCCAGGGCCCGTGGCTGATGGAGCAGATGGAAAAGCAGGCCGCCCATGTCGGAACCAAACTCGTCACCGACCTCGTCACCAAGCTCGAGCTTGGCCAGCGGCCGTTCCGCCTGACCTGCGACAGCGGCGATGTCTATCTCGCCGAAACCGTGGTGCTCGCCACCGGTGCGCAGGCGCGCTGGCTCGGACTTTCCTCGGAAGAGAAGTTCAAGGGCTTTGGCGTTTCGGCCTGCGCCACCTGCGACGGATTTTTCTATCGCGGCAAGGAAGTCGTGGTGGTCGGCGGCGGCAATACCGCGGTAGAGGAAGCGCTTTTCCTCACCAACTTCGCTTCGAAGGTGACGATCGTGCACCGGCGCGATCATTTCCGTGCCGAACGCATCCTGCAGGAGCGGCTGTTCAAGAACCCCAAGATCAAGGTGGTGTGGGACAGCGCGCTTGACGAAATCCGCGGGCAGGAGAATCCGGCCAAGGTCACCCATGTGCGGCTGAAGAACGTCAGGACCGGCGCACTGACAGAGGTCGCAGCCGATGGCGTCTTCATTGCAATCGGGCACGCGCCCGCGACAGAGCTCGTCGTCGGCCAGGTCAAGTTGAAGCCGTCGGGCTATGTCGAGGTCGCGCCCAATTCGACCGCGACATCGGTGCCCGGCTTGTTCGCCGCCGGCGATGTCGCCGACGAAACCTACCGGCAGGCAGTCACGGCCGCGGGCCTTGGCTGCATGGCCGCCCTTGAGGCCGAACGCTTCCTCGCGCTGCGCGCGAGCGACCGTGCGGCAGCGGAATGACCATGGCACGAACTCGTGACGGATTTACGGATATGGACTGGGACAAGCTGAAGGTGTTTCACGCGGCGGCTGAGGCGGGAAGCTTCACCCATGCCGGCGAGCAGCTCGGCCTTTCGCAATCGGCCGTTTCACGGCAGGTCAGCGCGTTGGAGCAGGAGCTCTCGGTTTCGCTGTTTCATCGCCATGCGCGCGGACTGATTCTCACCGAGCAGGGCGATCTGTTGTTCCGCACCGCCCATGACGTGTTCATGCAGCTGCAGGCGGCGCGCGCAAAGCTCACCGACAGCCGCGAGCGGCCGAGCGGCGACCTCAAGATCACGACCACGCCGGGCGTCGGCATCAACTGGCTGATTCCGCGGCTCGGCGAATTCACCGGGCTTTATCCGGAGATCCGGATCTCCCTGATCGTCACCGACGAGGAGCTCGACCTCTCGATGCGCGAGGCGGACGTCGCCATCCGCACCCGCAAGCCGACCCAACCCGACCTGATCCAGCGCAAGCTGTTCGCGATGGGCTTCCACGCCTACTGCTCGCCGGAATACATCAAGCGATTCGGCACGCCGCGCACGCTCGACGAGCTCGACGCACACCGCATCATCACCCTCTCCGACGGGCAGGTCGCGCCGCATCTGCAGAACCGCAACTGGCTGATCGAGGCCGGCCGCAACGGCTCAGGCCCGCGCGAGGCTTATTTCAAGGTCAACAACATCCTTGGCCTGGTGCGCGCCTGCCAGCAGGGCCTCGGCGTCGCCGCGCTACCGGACTACCTGGTGGAGGAAAACAGCCGACTGGTGCAGCTGTTCGGAGAGTCCGATTCCATCCAGCTCGACACCTACTTCGTTTATCCCGAAGAATTGAAGACGGTGGCCCGCGTTCAGGTCTTCCGCGACTTCGTGGTGAGCAAGGCGCAGCGTTGGCCATCGTAATTATCGTTCGATAAGCCCTTGGCTCTCCGCATGACTGACATGCGGGGTGGATGGTTGCTGCAGGGAACCGGCGCGGCCCATAATACAACCACACTGAGTCCTCGCGTTCGCATATGTCCCCCTCCTCCAGTGGCGGGGGGTCTCAGTTATCCCTCTTGGAAGGTGATTGTGTCGGCCTAACGAGGCCATCACTCAAGCCGGGCTCTCACGGGCCCGGCTTTTTTTGCCCCGGCTTTCTTCTGCCGCGCGTAAGCCACACGTTGACAGCCAAGGCGGCGCGCATCATCATTGCGCGATGATCACAAATGCGTGCGCGCTCGTTTCGAAAAAAGGCCCCCGTCCGGGGGCTTCGGATCGACGCGCGCGATAGACTTCTCGCCCAAGACTTCTCGCCAAGACCGATCTGCAAAACCCCGCCGCGAGGTGTGGGTTTTTTTAATCGCTCATCTCCGGCTCAAGCCTGTTGAAGGAGATGGAGCAATGAATACCCCGGAACAACCCGCGAACCGCAGTCTGCGATCCCTGCTGCAAGGCCTCTGGCTGCCGCTGATCACGCCGTTTCGCAACGGCGCCCTCGACGAGGCTTCGCTCGGGCGGCTGGTACGGCACTATGCCGGCAAGCCGGTCGATGGCCTGATCCTCGCCGCCACGTCCGGCGAGGGCATGACGTTGGATGTCGGTGAGCTGGAACGGATCGTTGCACTAACGCGAGCCGAGTTGGCGGGGGCCAAGTGCTTCATTCCGATCTGTCTCGGACTGTCCGGCAGCGATACCGCAAAACTCCGCGACACAATCGACGAGACGGCGGCCTGGCCGATCGACGGCTATTTGATCGCCGCCCCGTACTACTCCCGGCCTTCGCAACGGGGACTAACGCAGCATTTCGGCGCGCTGGCCGACCGTGCTTCCCGGCCGATCGTGCTCTACAACATTCCCTACCGTACCGCCGTCAATATCAGTAACGACACGCTGCTCGAGCTTGCCGAACACCCCAATATCGTCGGGTTGAAGGATTGCTGCGCCGAGCGCGAACAGTCCCTCGATCTGCTGCGCCGCCGGCCGCCGATTTTCGGGTTCTGACCGGCGAGGACGCCCATTATTACGAGGCGCTGGAGGACGGCGCCGATGGCGGTATCCTGCTCTCGGCCCACATCGAGACCGAAACTTTCGCTTCCGTACATTCATTGCTGAAGGCAGGAGACCGCGAGGCGGCGCGCAGGCACTGGGACACCGTATCAGCTCTCGCCGAACTGCTGTTCGCAGAGCCGAGCCCGGCGCCGGCGAAATACTGGCTGTCGCGCACCGGCCTGATCGACAGCGCCGAAGTCCGCCTGCCGATGGTGGAAGCGAGCGGTGAGCTTTCGGCACGGCTCGACGCGGAAATTGAGCGACGACGCCACGCGCATCGGCCTAAAGGTTAATCGCTAACGGTCCCGTTTCTTTTTCGCACCGTGCGGTTGAACCAAAGCGAATCCCACCCGACATACAAGGACGGGCGATCTCGAAAAAAGGCTGTTGGGTGGAGCCTGAGGTCGCCAGTGGGGTGACGGCTTGTTTTGTGGCGTAGGACGATGCCCTTGCTTCGCTATTTCACCTATGTCGGCGGAGCGCTCATGGCGCTCCTTTTCGTTGCCTCCTATCTCTTCCCCGATGCTGAGACCGTTGCTCACCAGGATGTGATCCGACCTAACATTCGCATCACCACCGACAGGGTCGCCCCGCCGCGGGTGGACTTCGATACCAGCGTGCAAGCGGCGGTTGTTCCCACCTTGCCACCCGGTGTGATGCTGCTGCAGGCGCCGCCGCCGGGTTCCGCGCTGCAGGCCCGCGCGCAGCTGACCACACCGCCCTCATCTGCTGCCGCGGCACCAGTCAAGAGCGAACCCAGCAAGAAAACGGTGGTCGCAAGGCGGCACGATCGCCAGCGCTTCGCCGCCTATCCTCATTTCGCCGCCTATCCCTATCAATACACCTATCAGCCCCAGCCCTTCCGCTGGACCTGGTAGGCCCGCCTCCTATTCCAGTCGCGTCCGTGCCAGCCGCAGCGCATTGCCGATGACGCTGACGGAGGAAAGCGCCATGGCTGCGGCTCCGATCATCGGCGACAGCAGGATGCCGAACACGGGATAAAGCACACCAGCCGCGATCGGCACGCCCGCGGCGTTGTAGAGAAACGCAAAGGCGAGGTTCTGGCGGATGTTGCGCATGGTGGCGAGCGACAATTGCCGCGCCCGCACCAGTCCTGCGAGATCGCCGGTCAAAAGCGTCACGCCGGCGCTTTCGATCGCAACATCTGTGCCGCTGCCCATGGCGACGCCGACATCGGCGGCGGCAAGGGCAGGAGCGTCGTTGACGCCATCGCCCACCATGGCGACGCGCCGACCCTCGCTGCGAAGACGCTGCACGACCTCGCTCTTGCGCTCGGGCAGGACGCCGGCCTCGATCTCATCGATATCGAGCTTTGAGGCGACCGAACGCGCGGTGGTCTCGTTGTCCCCGGTCAGCATTACGATGCGCAAACCCGCCGCGCGCAAGGCCGAAGTTGCTGCCTTCGCCGAAGGCTTGACGGGATCGGCGACGGCAATGACGCCGGCGGCGCGGCCGTCGATGGCAACATAGATCGCCGTGGCGCCGCCAAGCCGCGCGGCCTCCGCGGCGGCATCGAACAAGCTCGTTGCGATATTCGCCTCGCGCATCAGCCTGGCGTTGCCGAGCACGACGCGCTTGCCGTCGACGGTTCCCAATGCCCCCTTGCCGGAAGGCGAGGCAAAGTCTGCGACCTCGGAAAGTGCAAGGGCGCGTTCTTTCGCAGCGTTGAGGATGGCGAGCGCCAGCGGATGCTCGCTGCCGCGTTCCACGCTCGCGGCAAGCCGCAACAGCTCGTTCTCGTCGATGCCGCCGGCGGTCACGATTTTGGCGAGCTTCGGCCTGCCCTCAGTCAGCGTGCCGGTCTTGTCGATGACGATGGTGTCGATGCTCTCGAATTGCTCCAGCGCCTGGGCGTCGCGAATCAAAATGCCGGAACCGGCGCCTCGCCCGACGCCGACCATGATCGACATCGGCGTGGCAAGTCCGAGCGCGCAGGGACAGGCGATGATCAGCACGGTCACCGCCGCGACCATGCCGAAGGTGAAACGCGGCTCGGGCCCGAACGTCATCCAGGCGGCAAACGCGACCAGCGCGGTTGCGATCACGGCCGGCACGAACCATCCGGCGACACGGTCGGCGAGGCGCTGGATCGGTGCCCGCGAGCGTTGCGCCCGCGCCACCATGTCGACGATCCGCGCCAGCATGGTGTCGCGGCCGACCTTTTCAGCGCGCAGCACCAGCCCGCCGTGCTGGTTCACGGTGCCGCCGATCACGCGGCTGCCTTCGGCCTTCGACACCGGCATCGACTCGCCGGTCACCATGGACTCATCCACCGAGGAATGTCCTTCGGTGACGAGACCATCGACCGGGACCTTCTCGCCGGGACGCACCCGCAACAGATCGCCGACCGCGATGTCCTCGATCGCGACGTCTTCGTCGCCGTGGGGCGTGATGCGTCGCGCGGTTTTCGGCGCGAGCCCAAGCAGGCTACGGATCGCACCGGAGGTGCGTTGCCGCGCCCGCAGCTCCAGCACCTGTCCGAACAGCACCAGTGTCGTGATCACGGCCGCCGCCTCGAAATAAACCGCGACCGCACCATGCGCGTCGCGGAACGCAGGCGGAAACAGTTGCGGCGCCAGCGTGCCAACGAGACTGTAGAGCCAGGCTACGGCCGTGCCCATCGCGATCAGCGTGAACATGTTGAGATTGCGCGTGAGCAAGGAGTTCCAGCCGCGCACGAAGAACGGCGCGCCCGCCCACAGCACGACCGGCGTCGACAGCGCGAGCGAAATCCAGTTCGACCACGCAGGCGGCAGCAGATGCATGACGCCGAAATGGCGGCCCATCTCGATGGCGAAAAGGGGAAGCGTCAGCCCCAGCGCGATCCAGAATCGCCTGGTCATGTCGATCAGTTCCGGATCAGGCCCCTGCTCGAGCGAGACCTGTTCGGGCTCGAGCGCCATGCCGCAGATCGGGCAGCTTCCCGCACCGACCTGCCGCACTTCCGGATGCATCGGACAGGTGTAGATGGTGCCTTCGGGCGGGACAGGCTCGACCTGCTTCGGCTTCAGGAATTTTTCCGGCTCGGCCGCGAAGCGCTCGCGGCAACGAGCGCTGCAGAAGAAATATTCCTCACCGCCATGGGCGAAGCGGTGCCTGGCGCTTTCGCGATTGACGCGCATGCCGCATACCGGGTCAATGGCGACATCGCCATCCTCGTTGCCGCCATGCTTGCCGCCGCCCGAGGAAACGTCCGCCTCGGCACCGTGACGATGGCCGGCATGCGCTCCGCCAGCTCCGTGTACGTGATCTGCCTGCGCCATTTTCCGCCTCGCGCCGCGCTTGAAATGTATACCCTAGGGGGGTATATGAGGCAGATGCGCAAGGAGATCAAGACGTCCTGCCTGAAAAGGCTGAAGCGAATCGAGGGCCAGATCCGCGGGCTGGCGGGGATGGTCGAGGCCGACCGCTATTGCATCGACGTGGTGACGCAGATCGCCGCGGCCAAGGCGGCGTTGCGCCGGGTCGAGGAGGAAATCCTGCGCGATCATGTCGCCCATTGCGTCGAGCACGCGATCGTGTCCGGCGACAAGGCCGATCAGCGCCGCAAGATCGCCGAGCTCATGGACGTGGTTGGCCGCGCCGAGCGGTAAAGTGGGACGAGTTTTGGCCAAATCACTTTGTGCGGCAGACTCGATTCACCTCTCCCCGGTGGGGAGAGGTCGGATCGCATCATTGGATGCGATCCGGTGAGGGCCATTGGTCTCAACGATAGACCGTATCCCCTCACCCCAACCCTCCCCCATCGAAGTCGGATTTTATCCGACTTCGACAGTTGAAAATGATCAACTCGGGTAAACCCGAGTTGATGGGAGATGGAGCACACTTCCGTCGCGGTTACAGCGCAACCAATTCATCATGCTTTAGTCCCCCATCGGCGCAGGGTTACCGCACCGTAAAGGGGGCGGCTAAAATACCAACCGTGCGGCGGTCCGTATCTTCAGAGATTGCGGCCTATTGTTCCCGCAAGGCCAACCGGGCGGGGGGAACGATGACCGTTCACATCATTGCAGGCAGGCGACATCAAAATTCCAAATGGGCGGAGTGGAGGCAGGATCTGCTTCTGGTGTCTTCGTTCGGCTTTTGGGCGGTCTTGATCGGCCTGGCGCCGGTCGTGACCCTGCACCTGTTGATGGCAAGCTGATCGGCAACCTTGCCGGCACGCGAATCGTCCGTGACCTTGAGGTTAACTCCCCGTAGCGGCGGCGTTGCAAATGCGAGTCGACCCGCGGCCGGCTTTCTTAACGCTCGTCGCGTATCGATAGCGCCATAACAACAAGAAGCGCGGGGGCGTTATGAACAACCAACATGCAAAGGCCGATGATCGCGGCTTCTGCACCCAGGACATTCTCTGGGCGGTCGGCATCTGGTCGGTGATCCTGAGCCTGTCGCCGGTCGTCGTGTTCTATGTGCTGATGGTGCATTGAGCGGCCCTTCGGGCCGCAGCAAGCCTTGAGCCGCAACGGGCAGCGCCATCCTGTGTGAGCCTGAAAACTCGCACGGGATGGCGTTTCATGGCAACGAACGGCGCGCGGGGGTGACGCGCTCGTGCCCGAACGGCCGGTGCCAGACTACGCCGCCTGCTTGTGCATCACGCCGCTCGCCGGCGCCGTGCCACGGATGGCCTTCACGGAGCGTTCGATCGCGGCCCACAAGCGGCCGATTTCCGCGGCTGCGCGGCCTTCGGCGAAATATTCGCGGGCGCCTTCGCCCTTGCCGAGCGCCATCAGAAGATCAGCGCGGTTGGTGATCTGCCCGCCCCAAACCGGCGCGCGGAATTTTGCCAACGCTTCCCGTGCGATGCTGACGATGCGGCTCTCGACCTCATCGCGCCGGGCTGGAGCACCGTTGAGCACGACGGCGTAGGGTTTGCGCGCTGCGCGGCACATTTGAATCGTTTCCTGCACGGCATTGACGTCGAACACCCCCGGCCGCGCCGGAATCACCACCATGGTGGCATTCTTGATGGCGTCATCCACCACGGCCGAAAGATTCGGCGGCGTGTCGATGAACACCCATTCGAAGCCGTCGCGTCTGGCCGCGGCGATGATCCCGTTGACGGAATTGACAGCGGTCTTGATCGGCGGCTCGTTGGTACCCCGCAGCTTGTGCCAGAGCGTGAGCGACCCTTGCGGGTCTGCATCGACCAGCAGACACGGCTTGGTTGCCCTGTGGACATGCGCCGCGAGATGAGCAGCCAGGGTACTCTTGCCCGAGCCGCCTTTACGCGATGCGAAAACAATGACGTTCATATCTCTTCGCCTCCAGATTGACCCCAGGTGGCGAAAATGAATCAGCGCGCTGATTCGTGAAAGAAGAATTTGTACCTAATTAGGGCGAAGCTACTGATTTGGCAGCGAGGTTGATTTTGAGTCACACCCAGGATCGTCCGGCCACCGGAGGTTGAAGAAGGCCCTCGGGAATCGCAGGACGATTCCCTTGCTCATTGCCACCTCGAAGCGCTTGCGGCAGACCGCGCCGGCACAGTCCCTCGGCAGTCCGCAAGCGCCGGTCCGTGCGGAGGAAACCTGCAATCGCTCAAGGGATGAGCGAGTCATAGCGTTTTCGAGCGAAGTGGATACCGGTTCGCGTGAAGAAAACGCGTCAAAACAGAAGATTAGAGCCTCGGTTCTGATTCAATCAGAACCGAAAAGGCTCTAGTAGGCGTCGGCGTGCCTGATCGTCCTGTGCTTTCGCCAATGCGTCGACCTGCCGGCCTCCGACGATTGCGGCCTGAACTGTGACCTGCAGGCGGGGCTGAGCTCGGACTGCCGGTGGACCATGCAGGCCTTGACGCGTTCGATGTCCGGGATTTCGGAGCTGCACAGGCGGAACGCATCGCCCATGCAGGCCTGCTGCTGCTCATAGGTGTAGGCCCAGCCCGCAGCAGGCGAGAGCCAGAAGGCAAGCACCATGGCCGGCAGCGAAGCGACGCGGATTTCTCTGGAACCGGGCGCGAAATTGATCATGAATCCCCCCAAGCTCGTCTTGCGAAGTGTGGGTGACTCACGAAATCTTGGCAAGCAATGAAACGCGCGGCGCATCAGCCGACAGTGGAAATCCCCGCAACTGTGTCGCGACGATCACGCCAATGGCGTTCGTGACAAGGGTGGAATGTCAGAAGGCCGAAACAGGCGGCTTGCGCGAGGCTCGTGCCTGCTTTCGAAAATTCTTCTTCGATTCGCCATCAGCCACGACGTCCTTGAGCAAAAGCGGCTGCGCCGCTGCGTCAGCCGATCAGCGGCTCATCCTCCTGTCCGAGAAGTCTGCCGGTCCTTCGGTTGATCAAATGCAACCGGGCGCAGGCCTTGCATGTAATGGCCTCATACTCGGTTTCCGGCGCGTCCTCATCGTCGTCCAGCCAGTGCTGAACTTTCAGCCTGGTCGACGGGCAGCTGAAAAGAGCATGGGCCATGCGCCTCGCACCCGGCGTTGTGAAATGCTAGGCCCACAAGCCGCCCGCCGGCATTTTGTTCCGGAAACGAAGGAAGTAGTCTGAATGCGCACCGCCGGACGTCAGACGGACGAAAATGAGAATTACAGGTCTTTGGAGGCAATAAGTGCGCGGCAGTGTCCTGCGACGGGAATACGATGATCTGAGGCGACGGATCGATACCGCGGATGCCACGTCGAAGTCGGCTTTTTTGAACCAGATCAGATCCACGTTCGGTCCCGTGAACGATGGCTATGGGATCGCCAGCCCCGTCGACCGGGAGCGAATTCTGAAGGAGGTTCGGGCGGTCTCCCGCCAGCTATGGGAAGCAGGCAACCGGCCTCAGGCGCTGGCGCTCGGCGTCATTATGCTGAACATAGAAAGCCAGTTCCTGGGGGGTGATGACGCCGCCTTTGTGAAAGCGGCCACCGATGCTCTGATCAAAGAGGCGCTTGCTTAAAGCATGGCGTCGCTGGCGGGATGGCTGCGCGTTACCGCAGCGGCTATCTCGTTTCCGGCGGCGTGGAGCGCTCTTGCACGCAAGATGCCTGCCACGCGAGATGCCTTGGCGACCGGAAAACGCCCTCACCTGGAACCAGTCCACATCCCCAACGACCTTGGGTCACAAGCGCCTTTGGTCACGAGGGCCTTTGGACAGGGCCTTTATACGCCGCGATCCGGGAGGGCATTATTTTTTTTATTGCGGCAAATCAAAAATGCCTTCGTTGAATGTGCTATCCTTATCGTCGGATCGCGTGCAGGTCTCCCCGCCAGCAGTGCCAGAGCGGGTCGCTCCCGCCAGTTGCCAGTCAAAGAGGGCCGATCCACGCGTTAGTGCACTAGGAGCGGCGCTGGCAACAGCGCCGTTTCTATTTGGGGGCGATGAAAAATTCGCCGCCATGCGAAAGCCGTTCTGCTCGAACAGCATCAACGATCCATGCTCCGCTCGACAAAGGCGGGTGGCTTGGTCAAGGATCGTGTCGAATAGGCTGCAACGCGTGTGGCGAGTTCGCGATGGCGCGCAGCACAGCCGAGATAGCCGCCAGCTGCGCAAGAAGCTCGGTCACTTGCCGCTGATCGGACACATCCATGCGCAACCGCGTCCTTGCGCCCGTTCGCCGGCCGGCGCGGCCGCTCCAGTGCGTTGGTACAGTTGGGTGGACTCGAACCACCGACCTCCTGATCCACAGTCAGGCGCTCTAACCAACTGAGCTACAACTGCATCCGTTGCAGGGGCTCAAAAAAGGCCCCGAAATGAGGGCGGAAACTAGGTGCAACGCCGCTTTTTGGCAAGGCCGCATGAAGGACAAAAGAACCACCGAGCCCTCGCGTCTTGCGGAAACGAAAACGGCGCCCTCTCGCGAAAGAAAAAGCCCGGGCGCAGCTAGGCCCGGGCTTTTTTTAGGATGAGGGCTCTTTCAATGAATGCTTGGCTCTTACGCGGCCGGCTTGAACAGCTTCGAGGCGTTGTTCTTGATCGGCTCGACGGTTTCGGACGCGACCTTCTGCGACAGCTCGGCCAGTTCCTTGCTGTAGGCGGTGAAGGCTTCGAACTGCTTCTTGGCGTGAGTGGTCCACAGCTCCATCGCCTCGGAAGGCGTTTTGATGCTGACCATTTCCTGCGCGAAGTCGAGGTTTGCGGCGGCGTTGGCCTTCATGATTTCCAAGAGCTTGGCCGAATAGGCGCTGGCACCCTTGCTGGCGCTGGCGAACACGGCTTCGATGGTGGAGTTGTTGCTCTCGGCGACGTCCTTGAACTTGGCATAGCTGTCGCGGGCCTGAGAAACGCCTTTCTCGGCCAGCGCGCGCATCTGCTCAGGGACCTCAAAGGGTATGATGGAAGCGGAGAAGGGGTCGGTGGGATTGGCCATGGGGGGTGCATCCTTCGCAAGGGGGGTTGGGTGAGACAATGGGAAACCGTTCGTACGCCCGGAAAAATGCCGGACGTCGACGTAGGGTCGTTCAGGCGGAAATGCCCTTTCTGGGCGCCTAATTGATGAGCACATTATCATGGCATTTTTGTGCAATGCAACCAAATCATAGTGCAATGCCATATGAGCATACGTGGAACTTCCTTGCTTCGGGCAATCGGGCCTCTCCCCGCGCGCGCCCAGGCAAGCAGGTTGGCGACTGGTTCATGACTGTCGCGGAAGCCGCGGCTGAGCGCCAAAGCGAGACACCGGGCGCGTAGCGAACATCAAATTCACATCCCGGCCGATGATTGGTTTCAAGCCTTGCGGGCAGGATCGAGCTTACGAACGCGTTGGCCACGACCGGCAAGGTGGACCTGGTGCGGCGTCCCGGGCGATACTAACGAACGATCCCGCCTGGTGGCCGCCGCGACGAGCGAGCGGCAGCCGCATTGATTGGTCCCTCTAGCCGCGATGAACACCGTGGAATTCCAGTTGCGAGGCATCAGCGATCCACGGCTGGCCGCGCATGCATCAAGTCCCCTGCCCGCATGGCTCTGGTCGACCGACGGCACGCATGTGCTGTGGGCCAATCCGGTCGGCGCACAAGTGTTCGGCGCCACCGACGGGATGAGCCTTTCGAAAAAAAACTTCGGCCCTGCGGACATGCACCGCCGCCAGGTGGCGCAGCTCGCCCGCAGGCTTCCGCCTTCGGGCGCGATCCGGCTGGAGCGCCTGCGCGGCTTCGGTGCCGCGCTTGGCATGCTCATCACCTGTTTCTGTGCACGGCTCGAGTTTGCCGAAGGCAACCTTGGCATCCTGATCGTGACCACCGAGCCGGTCGGCCGTCCGATGCCGCTCGCCGAGCGCTTGCGGCACTTGACCGAAGGCATCGACGCGCCGGTCGCGGCCTTTGCGCGCGAGGGCATGCTCGTTGCTGCGCGCGGCGCCGCGCGATCCCTGCTCGGCAGTATTCACGACCTGTCGGACCCAGGCCTTGCGCAGGCGCGCGAGCAGGCGCTTGCCGAGGGCCGCGCCGAAACACCCCTTAATCGCGGGCACATGGTGTTGCACCGCGTCGGCACCGGTGCCGATACGGGCCTGATCGCCATCATCGAACCCACCGTGACGGAAGCCACCCATGCCCGGCACATGGCTGCCTCTTCGCCCACAGGGCTCGCCCCCGCGCCAGCCACGCAACCCGTCGCGCCGCCGGGCGATCTGCCCTTGCCCGACCATGAGCGGCCGGCGATATCAGGCGAAGCACCGGTCGAATTCGCTCTTATCGACGAATTCACGGAGACGGAAGCGACCACGGATACGCCTGCAGCCGAGCCAATCATGCCCGAAAATCCGTCAGAGCCCTCAGGCGTTGAGGAAAGTCGCGAACAATCCTTGTTCGAAGCCGAAGCGGGCCTCGAGCCAGCGCCGTCTTCGACCGCCGAGCCGGCGCTGCCGATGCCCTCGCCTGCCCTGCCGTCGATCGCGCAGCCCGCGGCTCTCGAGCCGGCGGCGGAGGCGCGCCGCTATCCTCTCCGCTTCATGTGGCAGATGGATGCCGATGGCCGTTTCGCCATCAGCCGCGATGAGTTCACCCACCTGATCGGCGTGAACACCGCCGCCGCTTTCGGACGGCCATGGGGCGAAATCACCGAGATCTTCGGTCTCGATCCGGAAGGCCGCGTGGCCAAAGCGATTGCGACGCGTAGCACCTGGAGCGGCATCATCTTGCGGTGGCCCGTCGATGGCGGCAGCCGGCTTCCGATCGAAATGTCGGGATTGCCAATCTACGATCATGTGGGAAATTTCAGGGGCTATCGCGGCTTTGGCGTTTGCCGCGATCTCGACGAACTGGCGCGGCTGGAGGTAGAGCGCCGCCCTGAGCCATCCGGCGATCGGCCGACGAAAGCGGCGGTCGCATCCGCCTCCCCCGCCCTCGCCGATCAACCTCCGCCCACTGAGGCGCCGCCCGCGCAGGCGATCGAGTCCGTCGCCGCGGTCGAAACGGCAGCGCCGAAGCCAAACGATGTGGCCAAGCCGGTGGAAGCGTCCGAAGACCCGCTTGCGAACGTCGTTCCGTTCCGGCCTGTCGGCGAGGGGCGCGCGCCGATCCTGACGCCGGTCGAAAACACCGCCTTCAGCGAGCTGGCGCGGCAATTGTCGGCGCGGCTTGAAGGTGAACGCGGAGCGGAGGCGTCCGCGGTGGCCGAGGCGCTGGCTGGGTCGCGCGCTTCATCCGAATCGGGGGAGCACCACGTCGAGACACCGAATTGGCTGGCGCACCCGGAGCCGCCGGCGCGCAGTGAAAGCAGGCGCGACCGGATGCTGCTCGATCTTCTGCCGGACGGCGTCCTGATCTATCGGCTCGACCGGCTGCTTTATGCCAACCAGGCGTTTCTCGAACGCGTCGGCTATCCGAGCCTTCACGCGCTCGAACAGGCCGGCGGCCTCGATGCGCTGTATGTCGAGCCCGGCGTCTCCAATGCCGCCAGCACCTCCGACACCGGCACGCCGGTGACGATTTCCGTAACTGAAACCTCGACCGACAAAGCGCAGGAATCGGCGATCGAGGCGCACCTGCATGCGATCAGCTGGGATGGCGAATCCGCCCATGCCTTGATCTTCGCGGGCTCAGGCCGGCCGCGCGGCGGCGTCGCAGCAAGTGATGTCGCAGCAAGTCTTGTCGCAACAAGTCCTGTCGCAACAAGTCCTGGGGCTGCGCCGGCCGCCTCGGTGCCATCAGCGGTCGGTGAGGCCAATGCCGAGGAGCTCGGCGCCATCCTCGATACGACGGCCGACGGAATCCTGATGTTCGACGCCGAAGGCAACGTCAACTCGTGCAACCGCAGCGCCGAAGCGCTGTTCGGTCACGACGGCTCGGAGCTCGTCAAGCGCAATCTCTCAAGCCTGTTCGCGCCGGAGAGCCAAGGCGCTGTGCTCGACTATCTGGCGAGCCTCAAGGGCAGCGGGGCGGCGAGCCTGCTCGAACACGGCCGCGAGGTTCTCGCCTTCGTGCGCGGCGGCGGGCTGATCCCGCTATCGATGACCATGGGACGCACGCAGACAAGGGGGCCGAATTTCTTTGCGGTGTTCCGCGATCTCTCGCAGACCAGGAAGAACGAGGACGAATTGCGCGAGGCGCGGCGCCTGGCTGATCGCGCGGCGAACGCCAGGGCCGACCTGCTTGCGCGGATCAGCCACGAGATCCGCACGCCGCTCAACGCCATCATCGGATTTGCCGAGGTGATGATCGGCGAGCGGTTCGGCGCGCTCGGCAACGAGCGCTATGCCGAATACATCAAGGACATTCGCGCTTGCGGCGAACGCGTGATCGCGCTGATCGACGAGCTTGCCGGCCTCAGCCAGATCGAGACCGGCAGGCTCGACCTCGCCTTTACGCCGCAGAACCTCAATGAAGTGGTCGAGAATAGCGTCTCGGCGATGCAGCAAGAGGCCAATCGCCAACGCATCATCATCCGCACCTCGCTCGCGCAGATGCTGCCGCCGGTCGTTGCCGACGCGGACGTGTTGCGCCAGATCGCGCAGAACCTGATCGGCAATTCGATCCACCTCGCCAAGGCCGGCGGTCAGGTGATCGTCTCGACCGCGCTGACCGATTTCGGCGAGGTGGTGTTGCGGGTGCGCGATACCGGAGCGGGTCTCAACGACGATGAAGTGGCCGCCGCGCTGGAGCCGTTCCGCACCCAGCCTCCCTCCGACCAGGCGGACGATGGTTCGCCCGCGAACCTTTCGCTGACCAAGGCGCTCGCCAAGGCCAATCGCGCCAAATTCCACATCAGGACCGGCGCGGGCTCCGGCACGCTGATCGAAGTGGTGTTTTCACCCAGCGTCGTCGAATGATACCCGGCGGCCCTGGCCTCTGCGCCGCCACGCCCTGGCATTTCCTTGAACAATGCGAGCAGCGCGGACGGCGCCGAATCGCTCTTTTCTCCGTTCGTTTGCGGCTGCCCATAAAGCAGGCATTCGGCGTGAACGCGATGTGACCCTCGCAGTGTCATCCTTCTGCGCCTTGTCGTGCATTCGCAGAGCTAATCCCAATGGGTTAGTCAATAAGTTCCGAAGCGGCGACGCAATTTAACCTCGCTTCGCCAAGATCGTGCCGCGCGAAAGCCTGAAGCTTGTCATTCAGGGGGGCGATCCCGGCATGACGGACTACGAAGCACTGCCCATTGAGAGCGCGACGCGCCGCTGCCCGAGGTGTACCGCGTCCTTTCGGCTCACTCGTTCGATTCTCGATTCCCAGCGCGGCAATACCGTTCACGTGTTTCAGTGCGTAGCGTGCGGAGAGTGTCTCTGGGACGACAACTCAGAGCAGCTCGCGGCAGGTTTCAGCCACCTCAGCTCCTCAAGACGTAACGATACGGAGGCTCTTCCCCCGGGTGATCCTCGTCGCTTCTTTTGGGGTCACCGGCTCGAAGAAGATCATATCGAAATTGTCGGGTCGAAATGCATCCTCAATCCCGAGGCGCAAAGCCCGACGATCCACGAGCTGGCCGCAAACTGTCCAGCTCCCAAAGTGCAAAAGTAACAAAAGGAGTGAGTACGATGAGAGCGCAGAACGTGAAGCCCTTCGATGTCAGCCGGCTCGAAGAGGACGTGCAGGAGGCGGTTCAACAAAGACACTCGCATATCCAGGCGGTCGATTACGTGCCGCGGCCGGTTCCGGAATACGTCATCCATCGCGACGACGTCAGCGAAATCGGCAAGCTCTCGGCCGAGGCCATCGTCAAGGAATATGAGGCGACCGCCAAGGAAATCGAGGCGATGGGCCAGACGATGAACGAGATGGTGCAGCGCTGCGAGCAACTCACCGCATCGGCGTCATCCATGCTCAAGGACATCAAGACCACGGCGCAGCGTTATCGCAAGGAAGGCAAGCGCATGTTCGACGAGATCGAGCAGTGCTCGAAGGCCACCGATGAAGTCCGCAGTCTTTGCGAGAGCTTCCGCGACAAGATTGCGACCAAGGCTGCCGAGGAGGCCGCGTGATCATCTACTCGGCGGTGCCGTACCTCGTGGTTGCGGCACCGGCGGTCATCGTGTTGCTCGCCGTCCTGGTCGGCGGCTGCACGATGACAAGAACCGCCGACGAACCGTTGGATCGTGCACGGTTCTATTCCGACCCGAACGGCAGGGCCGAACAGTTGACCCAGGAGCTTGACCGGCGCGCGGCGCGCGAAGAGATGCGGCGCGTCGTCGAGGAGGGGCAGCGATGATCTGCGATTGTTGCCGGCGCGATGTCGACTACGTCAGGGGATCGTTCTGGCATGGCGACGCAAGAATCTGCCGGGAATGTTTCGCGCAATGGTACAACCCCGACGACGATCACTTCGACGCCTCCGATACCGCGAGCATCGGAAACTACGTTCGCCTGCGGCATGGCCTGCCGCCGATCGCTGCGACGCTGACGATCATGGCGCTGGCGCTATCCTCAACGGCCCACGCTTCGCGTCACTGCCTCGACCAGGCCGAAGCGGCGCGGACATGGCCGACGCGAAACCTGACCAAGGACGGTGACGGATGCTGGACCTATGACCGCCGTCCAGCGCGCGCCGAAGTACGCCTCGCCACGCCTGAAGCCGTCGTGCCGGCCGTCGCGCCGCTTGTGCGGCCTGTCAAGCTGATGGACCGCTGGCCGGAAACAAACCAGGACCTGATTCAGCTCGATCCGCGTGAGTTCGATCCGCAGCCGACACCGGAACCGAAGCCATCCGTGAACGTGAGCCAGCTTGCGCTGTTCGTCTCCATCGTGCTTGCCGTCGTGTCCGTGATCGAGGTCGCGACCGGGCGGCAGGGCACCAGGGTCGGCTCCGCCGCTCCCCGCTCCACGGACGCACGAACGCATTGGGCTTCCAGGAGCTGACATCCTTCCTCGCCCTTGGCGCATTTCGTCATGCACGGGCTTGACCCGCGCACCCATCCTGCTTTGTCAAAAAAGGCTTTTGCGAAGTTTGATATCGAGCCCGGCGATGACTGGTTTCACGCGGGGTCGGACGCGCCATTGCGGCCTGAGCCGTTGTGGAGCAGCAGGGGAAGATCGTGCGGGGCGGCCTCGTCGAACAGCCTGCTGTTCAGGGCCCAGATCGCCGCCTGGGTGCGATTGCTCGCGCCGATCTTTCTGAAGATCGCCTTCACATGGGCCTTCACGGTCGGTTCGGCGATCTTGAAAAACCGCGCGACGTGCTTGTTGGAATCTCCGCGAACGATGCGCTCGAGGATGGCGACCTCGCGCGCGGACAATTGCTTCATGGCGTGAGGCTCGTCGGCTTCCACCCACTGCATCTCATGTTGAGTGATCTCGTTTTGAGGGATTTCATTTTGCAGCGGAGGCGACAGCCGCTCCTCGGCCTTGGGCTGGATCTCCAGCGACCAGAGGCGGGAATCGATGAGAATAACTTTTCCGTTGATCACTGCCTGAAGGGTGCTGACGAGAGCATTCGGGCTGACAGAACTGAAGAGCGCCGCGTTGGCTCCGTCGTCAAGCGCGCCGGCAAGAAAGCGCGGATTGCTTTCGTCAGCCACCGCGACGATGAACGCCAACGGATACTGGCCGCGAATCTTGCTGCAAATCACCGCCTGATCGGCGCCCACCCCGATGATGAACAAAATCGGCTTGTCGGAAGGGACCCCGGTGAGATCATCCAGTTCAATGGCGCAGCCTTGGGGACGAAACCGAGTGCTCGAAAGTATTAGCCTCAGCCCCTCGCGGAAGAGGCCATCACTCTGAAGGATATAGGTGGGCACAGCCGGCTCACTCGACATAATATAGCAGCCGCTCCAATAAGGACGTCACCGTATTACTTCAGAAAACCAGCCCCGATTGTCCCTGCCTAGCTCAAACATACAACCCGTTAGGTACTTGGTAATTAACTTAGGTAATTAACCTAAGATAAGTTCCGATGGAACTATGGAACTCATCTACACGCAAATTCGCCTAGTCGAGAGCTATATCAGACTCTTGGCAAAGATGTGACAGTTGTCAGGGAAGATCATCTTTGAGGTCTGCGTGGAATACTTCGCAAGCGCGATTTTAACCGCCTGTTTTGTCACATCTTTTGGTTATTCTTGCCATAGGCTACGACTTGTGGTTGTGGAACTACCGGAGCGTTAGGCTGCAGCGTTTCGCACCGATCGCGCTTGCTTGTGGCTGCCGATCAAAACTGGCCCGAACGCAAGCGCGAAGGCAAAAAATGCCGCCGCCCAGGAAAACGCGGCAATATGCAGCAAACTCATGCTGTAAGCGGGCTCCAGCACCGCACATATACGCGAAATCGCGGCCAGGACGACCGCCGCGTAGATCGCCTGCGTGACGAGGGATGCGGTGAGTTGCTGGCCGGTGTGCCCGAGCGTCGCGCGGCTCATCACTGCAAGCGTCATGACGCCGGCCGCCCCTGCCATCCAGGCGTGAATGCCACCGCTGGTCGGAAACTGTCCCAACGCTGCGGCGGCGTTGAGCAGAAAACCAAATGGCACGAACGCATAGCCGATATGCAGGATTAGAAGCAGCGGCTCCCGGGTGGTGCGGTCCCCGGCCCAGCGGGCGAGCCGGACCAGATGCAGCAATCCCGCCACCGCCAGGATGCCGGCGCTGAGGATGCCGGCCGGACTGACGATCCAGGACAATAGTGCCAGCGCGCCGACAGCGATCGCGACGATATCGAAACGGCCAAACGGTGCCGGCAAGCGGCCGGGATTTTCGCGCACCAGCCAGTTGCGGGTAAAACTCGGCACGATGCGCCCGCCCATCAGGGCGATCAGCAATACGATCACCGCGATACCGAGGCGGATGCTGACCTCGGCCGTGCCTTCAAAATGCGCCTCGAGATGGAAAGCGGCGTTGGCCACGAGCAGCAACGAGAGCAGGATCACGACTTTCATGTTTCGCCAATTGCTTCCGGCGAGAATTTCGCGGCTTGCCGCGGAGGCGACCAGCAGCAGAAAGCTTGCATCGACGAGCATGGCGGCGAGCCATCCGCTAAGGGCCGAGAAGGTCACGCACACGCGTCCCGCCAGCCAGACCGCCACCAGGCCCATCAGCGGCTTGCCGCGGATCGGCAATCGTCCGGTCCAGTTCGGTATAGCGGTGAACAGAAAGCCCGTGATCACGGCCGGCAGATAACCAAACAGCATCTCGTGCACGTGCCAGTCGCGCGGCGCAAGCACCGAGGAGAGCGTGATCTCGCCATAGAACAGCGGCAGCCAGACGAGGATGGCCAATCCGGCATAGATGGAGCCCAGCAGGAAGAAAGGCCGGAAGCCGTACGAGAACAGTGGCCAGGCTTCGTGGGTTGGTGGATGCGAACGGCTCGTCATCAGCGGCTCCCGTGATGCGACGAAATTGCCCGTTGATTGTACCGGCCACGTTGGAACGCTCGTTGCGACAGCGCAAACTTCCGCTTGATCGGAACCCGATGCCGATCTGATTTCTTTTTTTTAGCGTGATCTTTTCGGAAGACCGGTTTCCACTTTTCCGGATCATGCTCTAGATTCGACTGAAATTCACGGTGCAGCGAGGAAATATGGCTACGGTCGATCGTTCGCTGGTTGCCAACCTGCCGCTGTTTGCAGGCTTTTCCGCTGACGAACTCACCGAGATCCTGCACGAGGCGCGTTCGCTGCGGATTGCAAAGAACCGCAATGTATTCGCAGAGGGCGAAGATGCGCATTCCTTCTTCGTCCTGCTGCACGGCCATGTGCGCGCCAGCAAGACCACGCCGGCGGGGGAGTGGTGGTGCGCTACGTCGCGCCCGGCGAAACCTTTGGTGTTGCGCCGGCGATCGGGCTAAAGCGCTACCCTGCCACGGCGACCGCCGTGGACGACAGCGTCGCGCTCGCATGGCCATCGGCGACATGGCCGCGTCTGGTGTCGCGATTTCCGGCACTCGCCACCAACACGTTGCAGACCATCGGAAGCCGGTTGCAGGAAACCCACACCCGCGTGGTCGAGATGTCGACCCAACAGGTCGAACAGCGTGTTGCGCACGCGCTGCTTCGGCTGGCAAAGCAGGCCGGACATAAGGTCGAACACGGTGTCGAGATCGGTTTTCCGATCAGCCGTCAGGACATTGCGCAAATGACCGGCACGACGCTCCACACGGTCAGCCGCATTCTCAGCGGGTGGGAGCAACGAGGGCTGATCGAGAGCGGGCGGCAGCGCATTGTCGTGCGCGAGCCCCACAAACTGCTGGTGCTCGCCGAGGAATCCCCGGGCGGACCACCCAACCGACCGTGAGCAGCGCAAATCACATGCAGGCGCACAGCGCGGCCAGAAAGGCCTCGCGGTCGACACCATGCTCGCGGCAGGCATCGTCCACGGTGTGGAAACAGGCGATCGGACAACCCACGCAGCGCATCTTGAAGCGAAGAAACACGCCGATCGCCTGCGGCGATCGGCTCATGACATCATCGACCAGATCATCAAAACCTATGGGCATGCGCATCCTCCGTTACAAACTGAACGCTAACGCGGCTCTCACCAAATCTGCTTGTTCCGGCGCAACTTTGGGATCGGTTGCTGGCGCATGATCCGCAAAAGCGTGTAGCGGTTTTCCGAAAGATCATGCGGTAACAACAGCCAAAGCGCGATGGCAATTCGACCTGAAGCCATCACGCTTCAGCGCCTTGATTCCGAAGTTCGCATCAATTTGCGACGGCTGGGCCAGATTCGGACGTCTGGTGAGTAAGCCTCACTCGTTCATGCAAACGAATTCCGCAGTACGAAACGAGAAGGCAGAACCCTGACATGGAGGACGTCTCCAAATGGGTATTTTCATGCAAGATTCGCTTGCGTGCAGATTGGATCGCCGTCATCCTTGCGTTGTCGGCGAGACTGCCGGCAATCGATGACCGGCACCACAGAAGTCGCCGGAAACAGGAAATAGGCCGGTGATGCCGGCCCTTAGGGAAAAGGGAAGTCCATGAGAGAGCAGTTACGGCAGTTCCGGCTTGGCGTAATCGGCGCAATCAGCGCCGCTTGCATCCTGGCTACCGCATCGGCGTCGAATGCACAGTTTACGGCCCCGTCGTCACGACGACCGGCACCTATACGGGCCTGAAGAACTTCCAGGAACTCCCGGGAGATCCGGCGAGCGGCGTCAACGCCTTCTTCGGTATCCGCTACGGCCAGGCGCCGGTAGGCACATTGCGCTGGAAGCCGCCCCAGGCGCCCAATCCCGGCCAGGGATCGATCATCGCGAATGCCTTCGGCCACACCTGCGTGCAGGGTCGGGCTACCGATTCCGAGGATTGCCTGTTCCTCAATGTCTATACGCCGTCCACCGCCACCGCGAAGTCCAAGCTGCCGGTTTTCATATGGATTCACGGCGGCGCGCTCGTCAACGGCGCCGGGTCCGACTACGACCCGTCGGTGATGGTGGCCGGGAACGAAATCATCGTCGTCACGATCAATTATCGCCTCGGGAGCCTCGGCTTCCTCGCAGCCAGCGTGCTGGCGGCGACCGCGCCCAACGCCTTTCAGAACGTCGGCGACGCCGGCAACTACGGTTTCATGGACCAACAATTCGCGATGGCCTGGGTCCACGACAACATTGCGGCTTTCGGCGGTGATCCGGAGACTGTGACGATCGGCGGCGAATCAGCCGGCGGTCTCAGCGTCTCGTCGCATCTTGCCTCCACGAACACCTTCAGGGGCCTCACCGGCCACGATCTGTTCGGCGGTGCGATCATCGAGAGCGGCGCGTACATGTACCATGACGTGCCATCGCTCGCCACTTACCAGACCCTTAGCAACACTTTCGCTCAGCAAGACGCCAACCAATTCTGCGGCGGCAACTTGACCCTGGCCTGCCTCCAGGGACTGGCTGCAGCGCAAGTCTTCGCGAATGAAAGGGACTTCGGCGGCTTCGGCATCGCGCCCAATTTCGGCACGAAAATCCTCCCGCTTGACCTCCATACGGCCTTTTCGACCGGCCGGTTCAACCAGGTCCCGGTGCTCCAGGGTACCAACCTCAATGAGGGCCGACTGTTCGAGTCGAGCTTCTTTCCAAAGGCGGTCACCGCTCCCTTTGGCACCACTGCGACAATCTTCGCCGCCGGCGGCCCGGCGAGCTTCGACCTTCAGGTCGCGAACATTCTCTGTGCGACACCGCAGTTCACCGGCACGCCGGCGACCTGCACCTACTTGCAGGAGATCCAGTTCTTTCTTCAAACTCTCGTGACGGCCACGCCGTCCAATCAGACCGCGACCTCGGCCTTCACCGAGGCGGTCGTTGCCGCCTCGGCGACAGCGGAAAGCGAATACCCGATCGCGAACTTCCATAACTTCGTTCCGCAGACAACCTCGACGATCCCCGGCCTCAACAACAACTTCGGAGGCGGCAACGTCGATGAGGCGCTCTCACAGATCTTCACCGACTTCGTGTTCGCCTGTAACGGTTTTGATTCAAACAGCGACCTGTCCAGGCGAGTGAAGGTCTTTGCTTACGAGTTCAACGATCCAAACGCTCCGAGCAAGGCCGGCGTCCCAGGTCCGGGATCGAATGGCTCAGGCTTCACGACGGCTTCGCAGCACGCAGCCGAACTCCAGTACATCTTCAACTTCGGATCGAACTTCACCCCCGCGCAAGTGACGCTGGCAAACCAAATGAAGACCTACTGGGCCAATTTCGTGAAGACCGGCGATCCTAACAGGAGCAGCAGGGATCTTGCCACCCTTGTCAGCCTTAAGCCGAGCGACCAGCTGCCGCACTGGCCGCACTTCAATGCGCGGAGCGACTCCGATGCCGATGGCGACTTGGATGACCATGGCAATCAGAAGATCCAGTCGCTCACACCGCCAGGGCTGCTCGCACCGCAAGGGCCGCATCCCTTCAACACCTTCAGCACCGATCATTTCTGCGCGACTTGGCAGCCGCTGCTCACCTTCAACAACGGCAATGAGCCGCAGCAACCCTGATCCAAACTGCAACGGCGATCGACCACGCAAAGCAATCGATTGCAAGAGCCTCGGAAGCCCTGCCTCACGGCAGGGCTTTTTTTTGGAAGGCGCCAGGCATCAATCCGAATTTGGCCGCGTGTCAATGGGTCCACGCGGCAGCGTCCTGATTCCGAAGTTCGCATGATTTTGCCGCGATCCAGTCGGCACGACGAACTCGCGGGCTGCAATGGTGCGGACTTCTGAACCGCCACACTAGACCGCGACTTCCGCCTTTGTCCCGTGAACGGACATCGTCGGTCAGTCGGATCACTTCGGAAAAGTGCCAGAAGCAGAACTGGGCTGCTCATTCAATCAGCTCGTCGGCGCGGGCGAGAAGCGACGGTGGGATGGCGAGGCCGACTGCTTTTGCGGCTTTGAGATTGATGATCATCTCGAACCTGGTCGGTGCCTGGACCGGCAGGTCTGCGGGCTTGGCACCCCGCAGGATGCGATCGACGTATGACGCTGCGCCGAGAAACATGTCAACGTCGACGAGACCGTAAGAGAGAGGGCATCCTGCTTCGGCGAAGAAGCGATAGGGGCACACCGCGGGCAAATGATAGCGGCGAGCCGACAAAGCGATCACGTCGCGATGTGTCGCCGTGAAGGCATCAGGCAGGACAACGAGGATGGTGCCCGGTTCGCGTGCAAGATCGCCTATCGCGCTGTCGATCTCGGCGTCGTTACGGACAGCCACTACCTTCGTCTGCACCGCTAGCGCCCGCCCTGCGGCCTCGAACGGACGCAAGTAGTAATCGGCGAAGGTCGCTGCCGCCGGATTATAGATCATCACGACCTGTTGCACTGTCGGCATCAACTCTTTGCTGAGTTCCACCCATTTGCCACCGAGCGTAGCTTCGAAGTTGATCGCGATGAACCCGGTGGCGTTCCCGCCCGGCCGCGTCAGGCTGGTAACGAACCCGCTCGCCACCGGATCGGTCACTCCTACAAAGATGATGGGAAGCGTGCGCGTCTCCGCCAGAAGCGCAGCCGTCGCCGGCGTCGTCTCCGCCACTAGAACGTCCGGGCGGTTTCCGACCAACTCCTTGGCAAGCGCCGGAAGCTTGTCAATGTCGCCTGCTGCCCAGCGGTACTGAAACTCGATATTGCGGCCGCCTTGCCATCCCAGCTCCTCAAGCCGTTTACGGAACGCCGCACGATCTGAGGTTCTCGCGTCACTCTCGCTGAAAGAGCTCAGAACGCCGATCCGCCGCTGCTTTGGCAGTTGCGCATTCGCGATCATTGGCAAGGCGACGACGCCCGCAAAAAAAAGGGTGATCAACGCGCGTCGCTTCATATACGGGGGCCGGACGAAGTCGTGCTGGTTCATCTGTCCCACCTGTGGCTCGAACCCGCAGCTCGCATCTATACTAGCAGGGAGAGTGCGCCGCGTGTGTCAATCGTCACAGCACCGCCCCCGCGTTTGATGCCGTGCCGTAATGCAGGCAGTGACGGCCTGACCACCGCTCATCGGTTTCGCGGGTCCTTGGAAGGCGGGACCCTTGAAACGACGCGATGGGCCACTTCCGGACTAATGTGTAGCAAACGGCGGCGGCGATTCGATCACCTCGTCGGCTCGCACCAGGAGCGATGGCGGAATTGTGATCCCGAGCTTTTTCGCAGTCCAATTGTTGATCACCAATTCGAACCGCGTCGCCTCTCGCAGCGGGATCTCGCTCGGCCGAGCACCAGCCAAGATCTTGGCGACCTGCTCAGCAGCGCTCGCATAAATCTCCGATGCGGTCGCGCCGTAGGACATAAGACCGCCGGCTTCTGTGAAAAAGCGGAACGCACTCATCATGGGCAGGTGGGCCTTGATGGCAAATTCGGCGAGCTGCTGAGGTCGGGGATAGGAGCTGAGAACGACATCGGGATACACGAACAGCGCGTCAGGATGCTCTGTCTCTACCATTCTAAGTTCTGGCAGCAGCTCGTCGGCCGCGCCAACCCTGGCCTGCTGCAATGTGATACCGAGACGAGGTGCGGCTTCCTGGGTCAGCTTCCATGCGTTCGGAGCAGCTTGAGGGTCATGAAGAAACATTACTCTCGATGCCGCCGGAACTGCCTCGTGAAGCAGTTCAAGGCGCTTGGGGCTGAGTTCAGTTGTCATGCACGTAACGCCTGTCAGATTTCCACGGCCCCGGGCAATGCGGGTGACATGCTCGAAAGGATCACACGAGTAGACAACAAGCGGTGTGGTTTTCACGGCTTCGGAGACGATACGAGACGCCCTCGTGCCCATCGTGAATAAAACATCGACCGGCGCTTGCACGAGTTCAGTGGCCAAGCCCGGCATAAGGTCGTACCGGCAGTCTGCAAATCGCTGCTCGATATGGAGGTTCTTTCCCTCGACGTAGCCTAGTTCCGCCAGTCGAGCGCGGAAGATATCGAAATTGGGTCGCCGCGGAGCGGGGCCACATACCTCAAGCCAGCCGACACGCGATACTCCCTCGGCTTTTTGCGCTGTGAGCGAGGTCGGTACGGCAAACAGGCCCAGGCCCAGAGCAAGAACCGTCATCCCGATCCGCACACCCATCCAACTCACCTTCATCGGATCATTTCCTTTTGCGAGCAAGGAGGCAGACCGAACATATCACCTCCGCCAGCAGAACGGGAATAGCCGCTCAATGCCTGTTACGGGTCCAAAACCGGACATCTGATCGTACCCCATCCCAGGTCCGCTCTAACCTCAGAAGCCGACATCGCGGAAGTGCGCAAGCACGTCAGCAGATGCGGACTCATGGCGGCGCAGCAAAAGGACAAGCACGAACTTGGTTGGCTGTTCGACGGAACTCGGCTGCGAGCGCGTGCTGTTTGCTGAAGTGCTGCATTGCTCATAAAGGCCTTGGAAAAAAAATGAGGCCTATAAACAGCAGCACGATTGCGATTCCGAAGAGGATCCTGAGATGCCGGGGTAGCTCCAGCAGATCTGGGTCCGCCCTCCAGGGGTCTTGGTCGAAGTATGCATACCACCTAAGTCGGTAAAATATGGTCGCCGAGAGCGCGAGCAATGCAAAGGACGGGATGTGATACATCGCTTTGTTGAAATGATCGAGCGGGGCAAAATACAGCGTCACCAATACTACCGGTGATGCGAAGATGAGAAAGATGGCAAACACACGAAGATAGTGGGGCAGGCGCACCAAGACAAAATCGCGCACCGCTGTGAACAAACGCTCGCTCATGGCTCGGATTTTACATCATCGCCCCCGCGTTGCGGCCTCCAGCCTTCTAAAATTCTCGGCAAGTCCGTCCAATCACCAGCGCGGCCGCTGCAGAGCAGTGCGACGGGAATTCGGCCCGCAGGATGCGGATTCTGGCGATCGCCTCTGCGCTCGCCGCGGTCGTGTCGCTGGTTCTGTGGGCGGACGCCCTGCTTGCGACCAAATCGCAATAGGCAGGGCTGGCATCGCTGCGTGGTCGAGACCAGACCCCATATAAACGGATATGGAGTCAATTTAAGTCGTTACAAGTCGGCATTTCCGAGTCCCGTGAAGCCGGTGACCGGGACCGGTTTTGGCGTAAAGCGGACATCCGCGCCAAATCCCACGGCAGCAACGGGCCAAAAGCGCGGCCTTTGAACCGGTTTTGACGGTCGCGTTCGCCAAGCCTGGCTTTCGTTGGTTACGATCCAGGTAATCCAGCCGCCGCTACAGTTCTCAGCGTTACCTCAACGCGCGCTGAAGGTGAGGCCGGCGCGCTCCTTCAAACGCTCGCGCAGCGCCGGACCCATCAAAGCGCCCGGGGTCCAGATGCCACCCTCTCCCTCCACGTCGCGCACGAGGCAGAGAGCGCTTTCGGCGATCATCTTGCTGGTCGAACCGTAGCCCGGGTCGCGGTCGCCCGTGACTACCGCTTCGACCTTTCCGCCACCCGGCAGCTCGCCAAGGAAGAGGATGTCATAGAAGCCACTCTCGCGTACTTCCCGCGTCGGGCCACCGCCGGGCCTGAGACCACCGGTCCCGAACAAGGAAACCATCGTGGCGAACGTCTCCGTCGTCACGCGAGCGATTTCCCCAAATCCCGGCGCGACCATCATCTCGTCGTAGACGAAGTCCGTGCCGTAGGGATGACCCAACAGGAAATTCGTGCGGTGCACGTTCTTGGTGTTGACCGGCGCCATTGGGAACGGCACGAGCAACACGTTGATGCTCGGGTCGTATTTGGGGATGAGGCCGGGCGGCTGAGGCGGCCCGGTGAACCCCGGCGTCAACGCGAAAGGATCGGTCAGCAGCCGGATGAGGGCCAGATCGCGCGCGGCGGCGGCCACCGTCGCCTGAGCGCTCGCCGCGGTGCCGCCAGACATGCCGCCTTTCACCTTGCGCAGGCGGGCTTTCACCCGCCGCGCCGGGCGACCGTATTTCTCGCGCGCCTTCTCCTGCAACGTGAGCACGCCGAGGTCGAACGGGATGGAATCGAAGCCGCAGGAGAAGACGATGCGCGCGCCGGTCCGTTTCGCCTCTTCGTGACGCGCGTCGATCATGCGCCGCATAAAAGCCGGCTCGCCGCACAGATCAACATAGGCCGTGCCCGTGGCCGCGCAGGCCGCTACCAGCTCGGCACCGTGGAGCTGATAAGGCCCGACCGTCGTGATGATCACGGCCGCACGCTCGCACATCGAACGCAGACTGGCCGGCTCGGCGGCATCCGCCTTCACTAAAGGCAAATCGTCCGGCGCGCCGATGTCGGCACGCACCTTCTCGAGCTTATCGGTCGAGCGTCCCGCGATCGCCCAGGATGGAGCATCGTCGCCGCGATAGGACGTCGCCAGATATTCGGCGATGAGACGGCCGGTGTAACCCGTCGCGCCATAGACGATGAGGTCGAAGTCCCGCTTCACGAGCGTTGGTCCTCCTCGAGACCTCCGGCAAGCAGCCATGCCATCTTACACCTCGACGATATCGGACCAGTCCGCCTAACTCCACGTGGTTCCGCTACGGGTAGATGACAGGAATGCGGAATTGGTCAATCTAACAAGGAGTGACCGCGTGGGACAGTGGAACGGGATCCACCCGCTACTTCGGACAATGCAGGAGTCTGGCGGGAGCGAAATGCTGCCTCTGGCTTGGTGGCTAGCACCGTGTTGTACGGGTTGCCGAACACAAATACCTTCGAAGTGCGCCAAATGATCCGTTCCAATTCCACGAATGTGCGCATCTTTAGCCGGTATTTCCATAACAGCATGTGTTGAAGGAAGTTCCAGGTGACGCCCCAGGCCCAAAATGGCAGTCGCCGATAGCGGATCGGGCTGAAGCCGAGTCGACGCATCTTGTAGACGAGAAGATTGGCACCGACAAAATTGTAGCGCCAATTTTCGAAGAAGGCGGTGACGCTCAGGTAATCCTTCTCACGGCGACAATGATCCAGCGACCCCGGTGAGCGGATTAACAGGCGTCCTCCCGGCTTGAGCATCCGCCAGCACCGCGCTAGCCAAGCGTCCAAGTCTTTGGTGTAGCCTATCGATTCGAGCGCATAGATGGCATCAAAATGCTCACTCGGGAGATCGAGGTTGTCGAAGTCCGTGACGATCACGTGTCCACGCCCTCCAAGTTTTGCAAATTTACGCCGGCAAATGTCGGCTTGCACGGATGAATTGGTTACGCACACAATTTCGATACTGCGCCGGCTGGCGAGGTAATCGGCCGCTGCGCCAGATCCGCACCCGAGGTCCAACAGCCGCATCCCGTCCTTCGGCTTCAGAAGAATGAATTCGGCTTCGTAAGGGCACGAAAATGCCGATCTGGGGAACACGCACGTGCTGTAGTTCGCTTGCTCATCGCGATACGTGCCGAACACGTCATCATATGTACGCTTCTCGTCATCGTGCTTGAGAAAGTCGTTCGGCTGCGGTGTCCACTCGACTAGTTGGCGCTGCTCGAATTGATTCAGCTGGTGGCCGATCTTGCTCGCGTCCTTCGGTTGAGTCACCAGGAGAAAAAGCACGTAATGAAAAAAGTTGTAAGCTACGAACAGCGCGATGGTGATCGCCGCTACCAACTGCAATATCAGAACAGTGTCCAAGGCTGCTCCGCTGAGATGATCTAAAAGCGATGGGCATACTCACCTCGATGAGGGGTCACGCCCAAGCAACACTGCGCGTCATTATTATAGGATTTTATATTCTTCTTGAGGAGCTCAACAGATCCAAGGCGTGAACCCATAATGAATTGCCGCGGCAGCACAGATCACCGGCATGGAAGGTTGCTGCGCTTCCACTGCAAACCGCAGTTGTTCAAGGCAGGAGACAAACGCGTCGCTTTAGGAATGTCGACTGCCTTCGCGCTTGAGGGTAAGGTCGACAAACTCCGCGCCGCCATTACCGCCCTGTTGTCGGTCCCTGTCGTGGCCTTTGCGTTATCATAACGTTTATCCGGGAGGAATGCCCATGCGATTGTCATCCGCCATTCGTGCCATGCTGATTGCTTTGACCGCGACCGTCGCGTTCGGGACCGCCGTCTGCGCCGACGGCGGCCGAATCCGGTTCAACGTGGTCAAGGCCGGCTTTGTCATTGGCGGCTCGGGCGGTAGCGGCACGTTGCTATTTCACGGCCGGTATTATCCACTAGTCATCGGCGGGGTGAGCTATGGTTTCACTTTTGGCGCCTCGGCAACCGATTTCTTCGGGACCGTCAGCAACATCCGTTGGCCGTCCGACGTTAATGGCGTCTATGTCGCAGCCGGCGCCGGGGCCGCGGCCGGTCCCGGTGGGGGAGCGATCCTGCTGACCAACCAGAACGGCGCGGTGCTTACCGTGTCGGGCCGCCAGGTCGGATTGATCGTTGCTGCTGACCTCAACGGACTGGTGATCACGATTCGGTAAGGGTCAGAAGAGCGCGCCAAATCCTACGGCGGCAACGGGCCAAGAACGGAAATCGACGGCTCGGTTCATTAGTTGGTCGCTAAAAGAGGCTGGTGATGCCGCGGACGACAAATCTACGCCTTAAGTCGTAAGTCGTGGGCCCGGTCTCTGCGATGAGGCCGGGCCTTTTTTTTCATTTTGGGACGACGCTGGGATGGAAATCAGGAACGGGACGTTCCATCCTCATTTTTCCAAAGGCCGTCGGGAGACGGGCTGGCGATAGGGTTTCAAATGGGAGAAATCATGAAACGTCGAGATTTTATCAAGGTCACCGGACTCGGGGCCGCCGGTGCGGCGACGATTGCCGCGCCCGCAATTGCGCAGTCCGTGCCGGAGCTGAAATGGCGCATGACCGCGAGCTGGCCGAAGTCGCTGGACACGATTTACGGCGGCGCCGAAGTCATGTGCAAAGCGGTCGCAGAGGCCACCGACAACAAATTCAAGATCCAGCTTTTCGCCGCCGGTGAAATCGTGCCGGGCCTGCAGGTGCTCGACGCGGTGCAGAACGGCACCGTCGAAATGGGGCACACCTCTTCATACTACTACTTCGGCAAGGACCCGACCTTCACCTTCGGCACTTCGTTGCCGTTTGGGCCCAACGCGCGCCTCAATCAAGGCTGGTTCCTGATCGGTGGCGGAAAAGACCTGCTTAACGAATTCTACAAGAGCTACAACGTGACTTCGCTGCTGGCCGGCAACACGAACTGCCAAATGGGCGGCTGGTTCCGGAAGGAGGTCAAGACGGTTGCCGATCTGAGCGGCCTGAAATTCCGCATCGGCGGTTTTGCCGGAAAGGTGCTGCAGAAGCTCGGCGTCGTGCCACAGCAACTCGCGGGCGGCGACATCTATCCGGCGCTGGAGAAGGGCACCATCGACGCCGCCGAATGGGTTGGCCCCTATGACGACGAGAAGCTCGGCTTCAACAAGATCGCGCCCCACTATTACTATCCGGGCTGGTGGGAAGGCGGCCCGATGCTGCTCGCAATGATCAACTTGGACAAATGGAATTCGCTGCCGAAATATTATCAATCCGTGCTGGAGCAGGCCGGGCATACGGCGAACAACTGGATGATGGCGAAGTACGACCAGGTGAATCCGCTAGCTTTGAAGAAGCTTCTGGGGGGTGGCACCAAGCTGCACGCCTTCTCGC